>ENA-UONQ01000858-UONQ01000858.1-human-gut-metagenome-genome-assembly--contig:-CS26-NODE-858-length-32324-cov-10.897394_pt1 | contig 32324 bp, 18 predicted proteins | sample MGYA00242460_ERZ724007 | MGnify/ENA metagenome assembly ERZ724007
ATACGGTGCTTCTGGCACCTTTTTTGTGAATTTGATTAAAAAGTCCTTGACAATTCGTCTCTGGTAAGACAGCAAAATCCATCCTGATCAGCTGCGGTGCCAGACTGGCTCCGTTTGATATTGCCGAGCTTCGGGAGATCATGAGCTATGATGAGATGGAACTGGATAAGGTGGGAGACCGGAAGACGGCGTTGTTTCTGATTATGTCAGATACAGATACCACTTTTAACTTTGTGATCGCCATGCTGCAGTCCCAGCTTTTTAATCTGCTTTGTGATAAGGCAGATGATCAATATGGCGGCAGGCTGCCGGTCCATGTACGGGTTATCTGCGATGAGTTTGCTAACATTGGGCAGATTCCTCAGTTTGATAAGCTGATTGCCACTATCCGAAGCAGGGAAATCTCTGCTTCTATTATTTTGCAGTCACAGAGCCAGCTGAAGGCAATGTACAAGGATAGTGCGGACACAATTCTGGGGAATTGTGACACGATGTTGTTCCTTGGGGGCAAGGAAAAGACCACCCTGAAAGAGATGAGTGAGCTTCTGGGGAAGGAGACGATTGATCTTTACAACACCTCGGAAACACGCAGCAACCAGAAGTCATTCGGGCTGAATTACCAGAAAACCGGGAAACAGCTGATGACGGAGGATGAGATCGCAGTCATGGACGGCGGAAAATGTATCCTGCAGATCCGTGGTGTCCGTCCGTTCTATTCGGACAAATACGATATAACCAAACACCCCAATTACCGGCTACTTGCGGATTACAGCGAGAAGAACCGGTTTAAGGTGGAAAAAAAACTGGATCCGAAGTACTCACCGAAACCTGATGATGAGGTGGAAGTGATGGAAATGGATCTTTCAGAAGACGGGAATGAGCAGGAAAATAATGAGGAAAGGAATAACTAACAGGGTGCGCCGGTATTGTTACCGGCGTTTTTCATTCCCGGTTACACCCGGCAAAGTTAGTTTTGGTGACAATATATATGGCATTTTTTACCAGTGCAATTACTACTCTTAAGACCCTGGTCGTAGCAATCGGGGCGGGCCTTGGCGTATGGGGTGTCATCAACCTTCTGGAAGGTTATGGCAATGACAACCCTGGCGCAAAGAGCCAGGGAATCAAACAGCTCATGGCAGGAGCTGGAATCATGCTGCTGGGAACTACCCTGATTCCCCAGCTGGCAACGCTGTTCGGTTAATGGGGTAATGGATGAACACCATTATCGAACGAATCACGGAAGCCATCAAGGAGATCCTCATCGGGATGATCCAGAATGGTCTGGAAGGGATGTTCGTGGAGGTCAATGATAAGGTAGGGACGATTGCCAGTCAGGTAGGGCAGACACCGCAGGGATGGAACGCAGGGGTTTTTAACCTCATCCAAAATCTGTCCCAGACGGTGATCGTGCCCATAGCCGGTCTGATCATCACGTTCGTGCTTTGTTATGAGCTGATCACAATGGTCACACAGAAGAATAACTTCCATGAGTTTGAAACTTACAACATTTTTCTCTGGATCTTTAAGGCGTATGTGGCGATTTACCTTGTGACGAACACATTCAATATCACAATGGCGGTATTTGATGTGGGGCAGCACATTGTAAATGGTGCAGCCGGTGTGATCTCCGGAAGTACGGCGGTGGATGCTTCTGCCGCCATTGCTACCCTGACCGAATCTCTGGAAGATATGGAGATCGGGGAACTGTTTTTACTGGCAATGGAAACACTTCTCATCAGCCTTACCATGAGCATCCTTTCCGTGATTATCACGGTGATCATGTATGGCAGGATGATTGAGATCTACCTTTATACTTCCGTGGCACCGATCCCGTTTGCCACCATGACCAATAAGGAGTGGGGCAATATCGGGAACAACTATCTGAAAGGCTTGTTCGCCCTGGCATTTCAGGGATTCTTCATGCTGGTCTGTGTCGGCATTTATTCCGTACTGGTCAATGCGATGACCATATCCACAAACCTGCATGGGGCAATGTTTTCAGTGGCGGCATATACGGTCGTACTGGCATTTTCACTGTTTAAGACCGGAAGCCTCAGTAAATCAATATTCAATGCCCACTGACGGGCAGGAAAAGAAAGGAGTACTACCTATGGCGTATGTACCAGTACCCAAAGACCTGACAACGGTCAAGACAAAAGTAGCATTGAACCTGACAAAGCGGCAGCTGATCTTTTTTTCGATTGCCGCAGTAGTGGGAGTCCCGTTATACCTGCTGGCAAAGAAACCCCTTGGTTCCAGTGTGTCAGCGATCCTTATGGTAACTGTCATGCTGCCATTTTTCTTTATGGCAATGTATGAAAAAGACGGTCTCCCTTTTGAAAAAGTGATGGGAAATATCATCCGCCAGAAATTCATCTGTCCGGCGAAACGTCCGTACCAGACGGAGAACTTCTATCAGGCGGTGGATTCCCTCGTAAAGAAGGAGGGTGTGCCGGATGGCAAAAAAGAAGAAACAGGTACAGCAGCAGTGCCTGGAAGCGGCGGCAAGAAAAAACCGTCAGGAAAGAAGAAAAAGAAACGACAAAAAGGAAAGGGAAAAGGAAAAGCTTAGGAAGAAACAGGAGAAAGAAAGGAAACGGCAGAAGAACATTCCCCATACTGCCCAGCAGAGCATCCCGTACCAGCGGATGTTTGCGGATGGCATCTGCCAGGTATCGAAAAACTTTTTTTCCAAAACCGTACAGTTTTACGATATCAATTACCAGCTTGCCCTGAATGAGGATAAGACCACGATCTTTGAGAATTACTGTGATTTCCTGAATTACTTTGACTCGTCCATCAGTGTGCAGCTGTCTTTTATCAACCAGCAGGTGGATGTGGCAGAGTTTGAAAAGAGCATTGATATCCCGGACCAGAACGATGATTTTAATGAGATCCGGGAAGAATACCGGACGATGTTAAAGAACCAGCTTTCCAAAGGGAATAACGGTCTGGTGAAATCAAAGTATATTACGTTCGGGATTGAAGCGGAGAGTTTAAAGGTGGCAAGACCGAGGCTTGAGCGGATTGAGGCGGATATCCTCAACAACTTTAAAGTGCTTGGGGCACAGGCTCATCCATTGAACGGGGTGGAGCGTCTTGAGATCATGTACCATGTGTTCAATCAGGACCGGATCGAGCCGTTCCGGTTCAATTACAAGATGCTTCCACAGACGGGACTTAAGACAAAGGATTTTATCGCACCGACATCCTTTAATTTCTCAAAGAATTCCTCTTTTATGATGGGAAAAACACTGGGAAGCGTCAGTTACCTGCAGATCCTCGCACCGGAGCTGACAGACCGTATGCTGGCAGATTTTCTGGATGTGGATGAGAGCATCAATGTGAATATCCATATCCAGTCTATTGACCAGACCTCTGCCATCAAGATGATCAAGAGTAAAATCTCTGACCTGGACAAGATGAAGATTGAAGAGCAGAAGCGGGCGGTGCGTTCCGGCTATGACATGGATGTGCTGCCATCTGACCTTGTGACCTATGGGGAAGAAGCGAAGAACCTTCTGGAAGACCTGCAGTCCAGGAATGAGAGGATGTTCCTTGTCACTGTCCTTGTGATGAATACGGCAAAGAAACGGCAGAAACTGGACAACAACATTTTCCAGGTGCAGGGCATCGCACAGAAATATAACTGTTCCCTGCGGCCTCTGGATTACCAGCAGGAAGCGGGGCTGATGTCCTGTATTCCACTGGGAGTAAACAGAATCGAGATCCAGCGTGGGCTTACCACCTCGGCAACAGCGATCTTTGTGCCATTCACGACGCAGGAACTGTTCCAGGAAGGGGAAGCCCTTTATTATGGTCTGAATGCCCTTTCCAACAACATGATCATGGTTGACCGGAAGCGGCTTAAGAACCCCAACGGGCTGATCTTAGGTACTCCGGGTTCCGGTAAATCCTTCTCTGCAAAAAGGGAGATTACCAACTGCTTCCTCATTACGGAAGATGACATTATCATCTGCGACCCGGAAGCAGAGTATTACCCGCTGGTGCAGGCACTGCACGGGCAGGTAGTCCGTATCTCCCCGGTATCGACCCAGTATATCAACCCGATGGACTTAAACCTCAACTATTCTGAGGAAGATAATCCGTTATCACTGAAATCGGATTTTATTTTATCGCTTTGCGAACTGATCGTGGGAGGAAAGAACGGTCTGGAACCGGTGGAAAAGACCATCATTGACCGGTGTGTGCGTCTTGTGTACCAGGACTATCTTTCCGACCCGGTGCCGGAGAAGATGCCCATCCTTCAGGATCTGTATGACCTGCTCCGGGGGCAGGATGAACCGGAGGCACAGAGGCTGGCAACCGCACTGGAAATTTACGTTACCGGTTCGTTGAATGTGTTCAACCACCGGACAAACGTGGATATCAATAACCGGATCGTCTGCTTTGACATTAAGGAGCTGGGAAAACAGCTGAAAAAGATTGGGATGCTCATCGTCCAGGACCAGGTTTGGAACAGGGTAACGGTCAACCGTTCCGCCCATAAATCGACCCGGTACTATGTTGATGAATTCCATCTGCTTTTAAAGGAAGAGCAGACGGCAGCCTACAGTGTGGAGATCTGGAAGAGGTTCCGTAAATGGGGAGGTATCCCGACCGGTATCACCCAGAATATCAAGGACCTTCTGGCAAGCCGTGAGATTGAGAACATTTTTGAAAACTCGGATTTCATTTATATGCTCAACCAGGCATCCGGTGACCGGCAGATTCTGGCGAAGCAGCTGAATATTTCACCGACCCAGCTGTCTTATGTGACGAACAGCAATGAAGGTGAGGGGCTTTTGTTCTATGGAAATGTCATTATCCCGTTTGTGGACAGGTTCCCGAAGAACAGGCTGTATCAGTTATTAACGACCCGCCCGGAAGAGACGGGAGATCAGGCATAGGAGGAAAAACGATGCACGTATTAGCATATTTTCTGACATTTACGGCAGGCATGGTATGTGGTCTGGTTCTCACCTGTATCGTGCAGGCAGGAAAAAAATGAAGGAGGTAACAGATGGCAGAACAGAGAATGAAAGCCAGGGAGAAAACTGTCCAGAAGATGACAAAGGACGGTTTAGTGGAAGAAAACCTGGCAGATAAATCCACTGTTCGTGTCAGCAGCCGTACCCGGGATGTGCAGATGTCAAAAAAGGATACCGGAAAAGGGATGGATCTTTCCAACCGGAGAGGGACGAGAGAGGACAGTACGGATCTGGTCAGGCATTCTGTGCAGAATTCCAGGGATGCACCGGCAAAGGCACAGACAGTAGACAAAGCAAAAGCCCGGAAAATGATCCGGGAACAGGCAGAGGGCAGTGCCAGTTCCAAACTGTCACTGGAAGAGAAGAAAAACGGTAGTGGGAAACTTCAGGAGAAGCATACAGACCTTGCCCAGTCAAGGGGAGATGCGAGAAAGAAACAGACCGGAGGAAGTAAAAAGCCGGGGCAGAAGCAGAGGCTGAAGTTTGCCTATGAGGAGACGGCGGAGGCAGTCAGGGATGGCAATTCTTCCGCTAAATTAAACCGGATGGATGCGGACGGGGTAAATTTCCGCCACGATGCCCAGAAGAAACGGAACCAGAAGATGGCTCACACGGAGGCAGAAAGGAAGAACGCACCAAAGAAGCATTCCATGAAAGAAAAGGTCTATCAGGAAAATGCAGAAAGTGCAGGGGTGAAAAAGAAAAGCCGGTTGAAATTTGAAGGGGAAAGCCTGAAAGAGGCTTCCCTTGCCAAAAAGGCAGGCACCGCTGCGGCAGTATCTGTCCACCGCCAGATCAGAAAAAATGATGATGGCAATGCTGCTGTGGAAGGTGCAAACAGTTTAGCAGAAGGTTCAGAGGGGCTTTACCATCTGGAACAGCGAAGTGCCAGAAGGCGGAACCGGAGAAAAAGCCGGTCAAGTGCTTATCAGACAAAGAAAACAGTGCAGGCTGCGGCAGAATCTTCCATAAACCAGGAACGGTCTTATTTGAAGAAGCTGATCCAGAAACAACGGATCAAAAAGGAATATGCCAAAGCAAAACAGAGTGAGCAGGCAATGGGGACTGCAGCGGTCGGTACGATTGATTATATCAAGAAGATCGGCGGCAAAGTCACCAACTTTTTCAAGGAACACCGGAAGGTATATATCAGCATCGCTGCCCTGATCGGGATGATGTTCCTTATTATGACCAGTGTAACGTCCTGCTCATCGGCATTTATGCAGAGCCTGATCAATTACACCGGAACCAGTTATATCTCTTCGGATGAGGCGATCCGGCAGGCAGACCTTTACTACACACAGCTGGAAGCAAACCTGCAGGAGCGGATCAACCGGATGGAAGCAGAAGAGCCGGGGCATGATGAATATCGGTACAATATCGGACCGATTGAGCATGACCCTTTTGTTTTGATCAGCTACCTGTCTGCCAAGTATGAAGAGTTTACCTTTGAACAGGTTAAGCCGGAACTGGACAGGCTGTTTGCACTCCAGTACCAGCTGGAGACAGAAGCTGTGAATGAAACGGTGACGGAGACAACGACAGTCCGGGTAGGGGAATCCCTTGGAAATGTTGTGACGAGCGGTTACTGCAACTGTCCGATCTGCTGTGGCATATGGGCAGGAGGACCGACGGCATCCGGGGTGTACCCAACAGCGAACCATACCCTTGCGGTAGATGCGTCCAACCCGTTTGTTCCAATGGGGACAAAGGTGGTCATGAATGGTGTGGAATACACGGTAGAAGATACCGGGGCATTTGCCCGTTACGGTGTCCAGTTTGATGTGTATTATGACAGCCATTCGGCGGCATCCGCACATGGGCATCAGACCTGGGAGTGTTTCCTTGCGGATGATAACGGAAGCCGGGAGGTGGAAGTGACACGTACCAGGGATGTGGATGTGCTGAACGTGACCTTAAATTCCAGCAGCCTGACGGGCATCTGCCAGAGCCGTCTGGGGATTTTCCAGAGGGAACTGTTTGCCGCCTATAACGAAACAAAGGGCAACCTGCAGATGTTCGGGACACCATTTGATTTCAACTGGTATTACAACGTGAGCAGCTATTACGGATACCGGATCCATCCAATCTCCGGTGCAAACCAGCTCCACAATGGAGTGGATATCGGAGTGCCGGAAGGTACGGAGGTACTGGCAGGGCTGACCGGTACGGTAACAACTTCTTCCTATAATGACAGCTATGGCAATTATGTGGTGATCAAAGACAGCAAAGGTTATGAACTGCGGTATGCACATCTGAAAAGCAGAAGTGTTTTTGCAGGGGCTGCCATTACCAAAGGGGATGTGATAGGGCTTGCGGGAAATACCGGCAATTCCACAGGAAGCCATCTCCATATCGAACTTCTAAAAAACGGGGAACGGATGAACCCGATCTTCTATCTGGAAACAGGGGAAGGAACCATTTTTGGTGGAAATGAGTACACCAGTGAAGCAGCACAGAGGCTACTGCAGGAAGCAGCCAGATATCTGGGAACCCCGTATGTATGGGGCGGATATTCCCCAAGCGGGTTTGACTGTTCCGGTTTTGTAAGTTACTGCCTGACCCATTCAGGGGTAAGGAATACCGGAAGGCTGACCGCCCAGGGGCTTTATGATATCTGTACACCGGTATCAGAGTCTGATGTCCAGCCGGGAGACTTGATCTTCTTTACCGGAACCTATAATGCAGGTGTGCCGGTAACGCATATCGGTATCTATGTAGGCGGCGGTCAGATGATCCACTGCGGGCATCCGGTACAGTACACATCCATTTATTCATCCTACTGGCAGAGCCATTTTTATGGATTTGGAAGATGGTAAAAAAGGGCGGTGGTCATGCCGCCCGGAAAGGAGCAGTATGAAGAGCCTTGAAAAAGCAGTTGCCGATTATGAAAAGGCAAAGGAAAAAATGGAGGCATCCAGGGCACGGTATGAGGCAGACCTGAAGCGGTTTAAGGCTGCAGAAGCGGCAAAGACAGAAGCGGAGAATTTGGAGATCGTGCGGATCATCCGTGGCATGGATATGACCATACCGGAACTGAATGCGTTCCGGGAGAGAATGAAAACGGAACTGCCGACACTGGCAGGATTCCAGAAGGAGGAAACAAGAGCTGATGATGAATTTAGAGAAAATGAAAGAACAGAGGGCACCGGGCAGGCACAGGAAATGGGGCAGTAACGTAAAAAGAGGCGTTTTTGCAGTTACCACATTTTTATGTATGGCAACCCCGTTTTTTTCTGCCCAGAGCATTTATGCGGCGGAGAGCACAAACCCTGCCATCGCCATTGAAAAGCCGGACGGGTGGAAACAGGGAGATACTTCTGTTTCCATTACTGTAGATGCCAGCCAGATGGGGGAAGGCTTTAAAGTCGCAAAAATCGAAGCAAAGGCTGGGAAAGATGGGAGCTGGCAGGACGTTACGGAGTCCAGAAGCATTACCATCAACGGAAACCAGACAGTCTATGTGCGGGTGACGGATGCAGAAGGGACGGTGTATGAACAGAACCGTTCCATCCGCTGTTATGATACGGAAAAACCAACGCTTTCTGCCTCCCTTACGGATGGTGTGCTGACCATCCAGGGAAATGATGCGGTATCCGGGATTTCTGCGGTAACTGTCAACGGTACTACCTATACGGACCTTTCGGATGGAAAACTGAAGGTCCAGCTTACACAGAAAGACTTTACCACAAAGCAGATCGAGATCACGGTGACGGATGGTGCCGGGAATACTTCCGATAAGTACACCCTCCAGAACCCGTATTATGAATGGGCGGTACGTCAGGCACAACAGCAAAGTACAGCGAACAGCGATATGAGTACCACTGGCAGTGCTGCCACAACGGAAGAAACGGCCACATCCCCGCTTCCGCAGGACGCACAGGCATCGGAACCGACGGAGGCAAGGGGAACCGTGGATGAACGTACTGTGACGGGGATTGAAGAAGAACTGGCAGCAACCGGGGAAGATGCAGAAAACATTACCCAGACAGCAACGGAAGGGACGAAAGAGTTTTACACCATTTCCACCAAAAGCGGCAAGGTGTTTTATCTGGTCATTGATAATTCCAGGTCACAGGACAATGTGTATTTCCTGACGGAAGTCAGTGAAAAAGACCTGATGAACTTCACGCTTTCCGATACGGTAACGCTTCCGGAAGTAGATACTGTGTATGCAGAACCGGAAACAGAGGAACCGGAGCCGACGCAGGAGCCGGAAGAGGAAGAGCCGGAAACAGAGAAAGTGCAGATGCCGGAGGATAAATCCCCGGTGGGTTCCTATCTTTTGATCGGGCTGGCAGCTGCAGGTGCGTTAGGTGCCGGATATTACTTCAAGGTCTATAAGCCGAAGCACGAATACGATGATGAGGATGAATATGAGGATGATGAGACCGAAGAAGCGGAAGAACCTGCGGAACCGGATGATGCGGAAGAAGAGACACTTCCGGATGAAGAGGATCCAGAGGAAGTCCTGGAAGATGAGGAGGAATCATAATGGGGTGTTTTGATGCAGATGAAAAAATATCCGGTTATCTATGCAGATCCGCCGTGGCAGTACCGTGTGTATTCCAAAAAAGGATTAGGGCGGAGTGCAGAGAGCCATTACCCCACAATGGGGATTGATGAGATCCGTGCCCTGCCGGTGGCGGAGCTGGCAGAAAAGGATTGTGCCCTGTTTTTGTGGGTGACGATCCCGTGCCTGCTGGAAGGGCTTTCCGTCCTGCAGGCCTGGGGATTCCAGTATAAGACCATTGCTTTTGTCTGGATCAAGCAGAATAAGAAAGCGGACAGCCTGTTCTGGGGAATGGGTTACTGGACAAGGAGCAATGCCGAATTCTGTATCCTGGCAACCAGAGGTTCACCGAAACGGCAGTCTGCCGGAGTCCATCAGGTGATTGTATCCCACATCGAGGAACACAGCAAAAAGCCGCAGGAAGCAAGGGAGAGGATCGTGCAGCTGATGGGTGATGTGCCCCGCATTGAGCTGTTTGCCAGGCAGAAGACGCCCGGATGGGATGTCTGGGGGAATGAAGTAGAATCTGATATTGATATGGAAAGCAGAAAGGATGAGTGAGATGAAGTTAGTAATAGCAGAAAAGCCGTCTGTTGCGATGGCTCTGGCAAAGGTGGTCGGAGCCAGGGAACGGAAAGATGGATATGTGGAGGGAAAGGAGTATCTGGTTTCGTGGTGTGTCGGGCATCTCGTAGCATTTTGTGACGCATCGGAATATGATGAACGTTACAAAAAATGGAGATATGAAGACCTCCCGATTATACCGGAAGAATGGAAAAGGAAAGTCCTTGATGGGACAAAGAAGCAGTTCCAGATTTTAAAGAAACTAATGAACAGCAAAGAAGTGGATGAGGTCATCTGTGCCACAGATGCCGGAAGGGAAGGGGAGCTGATCTTCCGTCTGGTCTATGAGCAGGCAGGATGCAAAAAGCCGGTCAAAAGGCTCTGGATCTCCTCCATGGAAGAACGTGCAATTAAAGAAGGGTTTGCATCGTTGAAAGACGGTTCGTGTTATGAAGACCTTTATCAGTCAGCTTTATGCAGGGCAAAAGCAGACTGGCTGGTGGGGATCAATGCGAGCCGTCTTTTTTCCGTCCTTTATAACCAGAACCTGAAAGTGGGCAGGGTGCAGACCCCGATCCTTGCCATGATCGTGGACAGGAACCAGAAGGTGAAGGAGTTTGTAAAAGAAAAATACTATGTAGCCCACTTAACATTCGGGGAGTTTGATGCTGTTTCCGGTCATTTCCAGAAGAAAGAGGAAGCAGATAAGGTGGCTTCGGACTGTAAGGAACGCATGTGCCAGGTGGAGAAAGAAGATATCCAGACCAAGACGGTCAGACCTCCGAAACTGTATGACCTGACGTCGCTCCAGAGGGATGCCAACCGGATCTTTGGTTATACGGCACAGCAGACGCTGGACGCAGTGCAGGAAATGTATGAAAAGAAGCTGGTGACGTATCCCAGGACAGACAGCCAGTATCTGACGGATGAGATGGGGGAAAGTACCAGAAAGCTCATTCAGATGCTGTTATCCAGGATGCGCTTTGCAGAGGGGATTGAGTATGAACCGGAGGTTTCCAAAGTACTGAACTCCAAAAAGGTTTCAGACCATCATGCCATTATCCCCACTTCAGAAGTGGAGAAAGCAGACCTTCAGAAGCTGAAAGAGAAGGAGAGAAACATCCTGTATCTGATCAGTGCCAGAGTACTCACTGCAACAGCAGATTCCTATATTTATGAGACCCATAAGTGCCAGCTGACCTGCAACTTCCATACGTTTTATTTCAATGCAAGGAAGACAAAACAGGAAGGGTTCCAGGCGATAGAGAAGAAACTGAAACAGTTTCTTGGTGTCAGGGAACCGGAGCAGGAAGCAGAGTTTGACCTTTACCTTGGAAGGAATATCGGTCCTTGCAGCACTTCTGTTTCAGAAAACTTTACCCAGCCTCCCCGCCAGTATACAGAAGATACTCTTCTGGCGGCGATGGAGAGGGCAGGCAATGAAGATCTGACAGAGGATACGGAAAAGAAAGGTCTGGGAACACCGGCAACGAGGGCAGGGATCATTGAAAAACTCATCCAGTCCGGTTTTGTAAAACGGGAAAAGAAGAATCTGGTGCCGACAGATGCGGGGAATGTCCTGGTCACAGTCCTTCCAGATGAGATTAAGTCCCCGAAGATGACAGCAGAGTGGGAGATGGCATTAAACCATATCGCACAGGGGACAGAGACGGCAGAGCATTTCCTGAGTGGAATTACAGATATGTTGGGGGAGCTGATTTCCCGTTACCATTCGATTTCAGAGGAGGAGAGCAGCCGTTTTTCGGGAACAGCAAGGGGAGAAGTGATCGGGAAATGCCCGGTCTGCGGCAGTGATGTCCGGGAAGGGAAGAAGAATTATTACTGCACCGGGCAGGAATGCCGCTTTTCTTTGTGGAAGGATGACCATTTCCTTGCAAGCCAGGGGAAGAAGATGGACAAAGCAACGGCAAAAAAATTCCTGAAGAAAGGAAAAGTCCATTACAAAGATCTGGTATCGAAAAGAACCGGAAAAAGTTATGAAGCTACTGTAGAAATGGTAGCTGACAGTGAGGGAAAAGCACAGTTTAACCTGCATTTCCCCCAGCGGTAGTTAGGAACCAGGCAGCCAGAAGGCTGTCTGTTTTCATATAAAAAATGAAAGAGAGGACATGATCTATGAGAAGAACAGGACATTTAAGGAGATTTGTATCCGGATTTCTGGCAGGGATGACGCTGTTATCCACGGTGTTATCGCCCATGACAGCGTATGCGGCAGAACCCAAAGCGGAAGAAAAGCCGCCCCTTTATGAAGAGGTCAAGGATCTGCTGGACGAAGATGAGGTGGTAAAAGCCAAAGATTATGAAATTAATGTTGGCAGTGAATTTGATGTCACCTGTGATTTTACTGGGCTGGAGATCAAAGATGACAAAAAAGTAAAAGTCACTTTTGAGGAAGCTAAGAATGAAGAGGGAAAGGATTTTGCTTTAGAGCACGCAGACAGTTATAAAGCCGTCTACTACGTGGAGCCGGTCAATGAGGCACATCCGAAGTACCAGATCAGCAGAAATCTGATCGTGAAAGAGGCGGAAACAGAAGTGCAGGCTGCTTCAGAAGGAGGCGGCGAAGATGCCGGTTCCGGCGGTACAGAGGAAGCGGCAGATGATGATGATGAGGCAGACTCGCAGACGTTATCTGCAGAAGAGAGTGAAACAACAGAAACTTCCATGGAGACGGAAGCTGCCACAGAACCAGTCACAGAGGCTGAACCAGAAACGGAAACAGTAGCAAGCACCGAAGTTCTTCCGGAAGAGGAACTGGATGCAGCACTGGAGGAAAGCGAAGAGCAGGAAACCGTTGACCCGGAGACCGGGCTTTCCGTATCCGATGTACTGGAACAGGGCGAAGAACAGGGAATTGATATGCTGAGCCTGGAAGAAGGGGAGACGGTACAGTTTCAGGCACAGGCACTGTTTGCAAGTGCCAGATCCACGACCTCCGTCAGTGTAACCAGAGGGGCATATTACTATTATGCAGATTATGGTCTGGGTTCTTACCTGACCGCACCTTATACCGTAAAGTTTGGTGATGTTACTGCTACTGCCTATTGCGTACAGCCATCCAAGCCGGGGCCGGGGGATGGAACTTATACGATCACAAAGCTCAGTGACGGAAAGACCTTAGCGAAAGTCTGCTACTACGGTACAAAAGCCAGCGGGGATGAAGGATTTTTCGCAGAAAAGCATCCGGATTTTTCTACCGGAAAGCGTTTTATCATTACCCATCTGGCAGCCGCTTATGCAAATGGAAGCAGTGATGCCTTTTCCGGCACCAACTCCACCGGACAGGCGCTGGCCATGGAACTCTATAACTACTGTGTGAGTCAGCCGGAGATCCCGGACGTGGCGATGTCATTTTCCAATGCGAAGGTAAAAGCCTATATTGACGGCAATTCTCAGAGAACGGAAGAGATCACTTTTAAGGCAGATGCGCTTCAGACCATTACGATGAAGCTTCCGTCCGGCGTGAAATTCCACAACGTTTCAACTGGAAAGACCAGTACGGCAGGGGCAAGCGTAGAAGTGTCCGGCGGCACAAAGTTTTATCTTTCCGCACCTCTGACACAGGCGGAAGATGTAAGCGGCTCCTGGGCAGTGACCATGAAAGGAAGCATTACCAAGGATTATTCTGCTTATAAGATCACCACAGGGTCATCCACTCAGGATCTGGCACTGGTATTTGGAGAAGGTGTCACAGATGAGAAGTATGTGGATTTCAGTGTGGAATGGGTGAAGATGGCAAAGATTGAGATCGTGAAAAAGGATGCCGGAAGCAATGCGAAGGTAGCCGGTGCGGTCTATGGCATTTACAGTGATGAAGCAGGGAAAAACCTGATCGCAAAGATGCCTGCAACCGATGCCAATGGTGCATCCAGTATCACGATTGAAAAGACACAGAGTACCGTGTACCTGAAAGAAATTTCCGTACCGAATGGCTATGTACTGGATACCAAAACCTATGGGATCAACCTGGTCATCGGCGGGACCGCAAAGAAAGACGTAACTGACAAGGAACAGTTTGCAGACCTGACCGTTTATAAGGAAGGGGAAGTGCTGACCGGTGCTTCTGTTACAGATTCCGGCGTTATGTTCCAGTACACAAAACAGAGATTGAAAGGCGCTGTTTATAATGTGTATGCCGGTGCGGATATCAAAGCGGCAGATGGAAGGGTTATTTTCCAAAAGGGTTTCCTGGTAAAAGAGGGGCTGACCACCGGTGAGGATGGCAGTGCAACCCTTAAGAACCTGCATCTTGGCACTTATGTTGTAACAGAAACGAAAGCCCCGGCAGATTATGTATGCAAAGGGGAATCCAAAACCATCACCTTAAGCTATGCAGGGCAGAACGTGGAAGTAGCAGTAGGAAATGTGACCTTTGCCAATGACCGCCAGAAGGCAAGCGTATCTGTGGTGAAACAGGAAGATACCACAAAGAACCCGCTGTCCGGAGGAATCTATGGACTGTATGCGGCGGAGGATATCGCTGATGTATCCGGGAATGTTGTGGTGGGAAAAGATACCCTGATTGAAAAAGCAACAACCGGAACCGATGGAAATGCTGTATATCAGGCAGACTTGCCGATCAACCACAGCTATTATGTGAAAGAGCTGCAGGCACCTGTAAACTACTACCGTAACAGTGAGGATGTATTCTCCTTTACATTTATGTACACCAATGATAAACAGGCATCCGTCGCATTTACCCATACGTTTGAGAATGAACGTGTCAATGCGACGATCCATCTGGTCAAGAAAGATAAGGAGACCGGAAGAAACACCCAGGGAGACGCTACCTTTGAAGGTGCCGTTTATGGAGTGTATGCAAGAGAAAACATCATCCATCCGGATGGAAAAACCGGCATCCTCTATAAAGCAGGAAGCCAGGTGGCAACCATGACGGTTGATAAAAAGGGTGATGCTTCTGTAGAAGACCTGTACCTTGGAAAATACTACGTGAAAGAGATCACACCGCCGATTGGATACCTGATCGACGAGGGTGAGTATGACCTGGAATGCAGTTATGAGGGAGACCTTGTAAAGACTGTGGAGCGCAGTACGGAATCTTCGGAACAGGTCATGAAACAGCCGTTCCAGGTGATTAAAGCGGCGAACAATGGAAAGACAGACGCAGACCTGTTAAAAGGTGCCGGATTTACTGCTTACTTAAAGAGCAGCCTTAAGACCAATCCGGACGGAAGTTACGATTTTGCATCTGCCAAGCCGGTAGTGCTGACCGCAGATGGAAAGACAGAGATGTTTACCGATGCCAAAGGCTATGCCTGCAGCATCCCGCTTCCGTATGGTACTTATCTTGTAAAGGAAACAACAACCCCGCACAATTATAAGCCGGTGGATGATTTTCTTGTTACCATCAGTGAAAACCATCCGGATGAGCCGCAGATCTGGCGGATCCTTCTGGATGATGAATTTAAAGCAAAGTTAAAGATCGTGAAGAAAGACGATGAAACAAAGAGACCGGTGCTGGTGGCAGGTACAGAATTTAAGATTTATGACCTGGACCATAAGAAATATGTGGAACAGGTTACGACTTACCCGACCACTGTTACCCACAAATCCTACTTCACGGACAGCCAGGGTTATCTGATTCTTCCGAACAATTTAAGCATCGGACATTACCGGATCGAGGAAGTGACAGCCCCGGATGGCTATACCTTAAACCAGAATTACGTGGAGATCGCAGTGGATTCCAATACGGCATACCAGATGGATTCTGTCAGCGGGGATGTGGTGATTGAAGTAGATTACGAAAACCATCCGGTCAAAGGAAAGCTGACTGTTTACAAAAAAGGTGAGATGCTTGCTGGATTTAACAAGGATTTTATTTACGAAGAGCAGTTCCTGAAAGATGCCGTCTTTGAGGTGTATGCAGCGGAGGATATTTACTCCACGGACTACCAGAAAGACGCAGATGGAAAACGGATTGTAGTCTATGCAAAGAATACACTGGTGACTACGATCACAACCGGTGATGATGGAATGGCAGTGGCAGAAAACCTTCCGCTTGGTGCTTACCGGGTAGTGGAAAAAACAGCCCCTGACGGATTTGTGTTAAATCCGGAGGCTGCAGAAGTTGTCTTTGTCTATGAAGGTCAGGATACTCCGGTGGTAGAACAGGAAGTGACGGTCGGTGATGAAAGACAGAAGGTAGCGATTACGGTTGAAAAACAGGATGCGGAAAATGGTGCTGTTGTGGCAGGTGCCGTATTTGGTATCTACAACAAAGAGGATATTACCGCAGACGGCAAAGTAATTGTTGAGGCAGATACCCTTCTTCAGGAAATGACTTCGGATGAGAAGGGACAGGCAGGCTGTACACTGGATCTTCCGCTTGGAAGCTACTATGTGAAAGAACTGAAAGCCCCGGCAGGTTATGTATCTTCCAATGAGGTTCTGAACTTTGATGCTTCCTATCAAGGACAGGATGTGGAAACGGTTGTTTTGAAAGCCGTGAAGAAAAACCAGCCGACCACAGTGGAGATCACAAAATCTGACATTACCACTGGAACAGAACTGGATGGTGCAAGCCTGAAAGTGCTGGATAAAGACGGGAATGTTGTGGATGAATGGACTTCTGTTAAGGATGCCCCGCATGTGATCAAACGTCTGGTAGTCGGGGAGACTTACACACTCCGGGAAGAATTTGCCCCGTATGGATACCTGAAAGCAACGGATATCACGTTTACTGTTGAGGATAACGGTGATGTCCAGAAGGTTGAAATGAAGGATGAAGTGCCGACCGGGCTTCTGATCATCAACAAAAAGGGTGAATTTCTGGATAAAGTAACGCTTCTGGATAATGCAAAAGGCACGGTGGAGCATCTGTTTGAGTATATCACTGGAAGCCTTACCGAAGTTACTTTTCACGTTTATGCCGCTGAAGATATCAAAGCGGCAGATGGTGTCAGCGAGGATTATTTCAAAGCAGGTGAACTGGTGGGAACCATTACCACAGATACCAATGGTATTGCACAGCTTGGGGATCTTCAGGTTGGAAAATACTATGTGAAAGAGGCAGAAACTGCCCATGGTTATGTGCTGGATGGGGAGCCAAGATATGTGGATTTAAGTTACCGTGACCAGGATACCCCGGTGGTAACGTATGATGAAGCATGGCAGAATAACCGCCAGAAAGTCAAAGTGACCGTCCTGAAAAAGGAAAAAGACACCGAACGAGTTCTGGCAGGCGGTATCTTCGGATTGTTTACCAGGGAGGATATCAAAAATGTGGGCGGTGATGTCCTGATGGAAGCAGATACGCTCATTGAGCTTAAGACCACGGATGAAAACGGTCAGATCACCTTTATGGCAGACCTACCGGTAGACGGCAACTATTATGTGAGGGAGCTGTATGCCCCGGATGGTTTTGTGACCACCAATGAGGAACAGGATTTCACCTTTGAATATGCCGGTGCGGACCAGGCAGAGGCAAGCTATGATTTTACCTTTGAAAATGAGGCAACAACCGTGGAATTGACAAAATCCGACCTGACAACAGGGGATGAACTCCCGGGTGCCCACCTGAAAGTGACCGATGAGGATGGAAATGTTGTGGATGAATGGGTATCCGCAGAAGAAGCCCATGTGATCAAAGAGCTGGTAGTCGGCAAAACCTACACCATGACAGAAACCAAACCTGCAGATGGATTTGTAACCGCAGAAAGCATCGAATTTACCATCGAGAATACTGCGGAAATCCAGAAGCATGAAATGAAGGATGATGTGACAAAGGTACAGATCAGCAAGACAGATATCACCGGAGACCAGGAGATCCCGGGTGCGAAGCTTACGATCCTGGATGAAAATGACCAGGTAGTGGAAAGCTGGACTTCCACAGAGGAGCCGCATTATGTGGAGAAGCTGCCGATTGGCAGATACACACTCAGGGAAGAACAGGCACCGAAAGGATTTATCCTGACAGCCGATGTCTCCTTTGAAGTGAAAGATACTGGCGAGATCCAGACGGTTGTTATGAAGGATGATACCGCAAAGGGTAAAGTGATCCTGAATAAAACAGATAAGGAAACCGGAGAGCCATTAAAAGGCGTGGAATTTGAACTCCGTGACAGCAAGGGAAAGGTGCTGGAGACCTTAAAGACGGATGCTGCAGGTCATGCGGAGAGCAGCCTTTATGAGATCGCTGAGTACAAAGACGGTAAATTTGCCGGTGAGAAGAAATATTATCTGGTGGAAACCAAGACACTGGATGGATATACACTGGATAAGACCGAGCATGAGGTGGTATTTGCCTACAAAGATGACAGCACACCGATTGTGGAAGTGACCTTTGACCTGACAAATGATAAGCCGGAAGTGCCACAGACAACGGAAGGCACACCGGGAACACCGTCAGCCGGTAACCCGAAGACCGGGGATGAGACGAATCTCTGGCTTCCGGTGGTACTGCTGGCAGTATCTGTAAGCGGTATTGCCGGACTTCTGGCAGCCAGAAGAAAGAGAAAAAGAAAATAGCAACCTTATATGAGCAGGGGGCCTTAATTTGAGGCTCCCTTTTATCATAGCAAAATCAAGAAAGGACAGGTAAAGAATATGAAGAAAACAATGAACACAGTGCAGGCAGGGAGAGAAATGCAGGAGAGATCATTCAAGAGAATGATGGCATACCAGAAAAAAGCAGAGCAGGCAGTCAATAAAAAGAGAATGAACCAGCACATGATCAGAAGGGGGTAATTGCGTATGATGAACAGAAAAGATTTTTTTGAATATGTGAAGGACAATGTGAAGGACTATCTTCCGGAAAAATATGCGGATGCCAATATCCATCTGCAGGAAGTAGTAAAGAAGAACGGGCTGACACTGACGGCGGTGGTCATTCCCGCAAAGGGCACCAATATCACACCGAATGTATATCTGGATTCCTTTTACCAGGAATACCGGAACGGGAAAAACCCGGATGCCTGTGTAGGGGATGTGGCAGACCTTTGGATTGAAAAAATGGATACGGATCTGGACGTTGATGTAAATGGCATGATGGATTACGGGAATGTCAAGGACAAGCTGCAGGTCAGGATGTGCGACCCGGAAAAGAACAGGGAATGGCTGGAAGATAAAGCTGTGACCATGCATGGGGATTTCGCAGCTTATTATACGGTCAACCTGTCGGAAAAGAAAGACGGCATTGCTTCTGTTTCCGTGACTAAAGCACTTTTAGAGGCGTGGAAGATTGATGTCCAGACGCTCCATCAGGATGCGATGGCATCGGATAAGAACCGTGGACCGGCTTTATACTCAATAAATGATCTGATGGAGTCCTCGATTATGGGAGAAAAACCTCAGAACCTGTTGAACGGAGACAGAAGGGCAGAGGAATTTTTCATGCCTATGTTTTGCCTGACGAACGAAACAAAAATGAATGCGGCATCCCTGATCCTGCATGAGGATATCCGCAAACAGATCGGGGAGTTTATGAAGGGTGATTTTTATATCCTGCCTTCCTCCATCCATGAAACACTTCTTTTGCCGGATAATGGAGATTTCGATGTGAAAGCCCTGAATGCCATGGTAAAAGAAGTCAATGCAACAGAAGTAGCACTGGAAGATATTCTTTCGGATAAAGTGCAGTTTTGTGATGGCAGAACAGCCGTGATGGAAAATGCGGAGAAACGGGAAGCACGTCTGGAAAAAGAAAAAGCGGCTGCGGCAGAAAAGCCGGCAGAGAAAACCGGGATTCATGGAAAGCTGGAAAGGGCGAAGGAAGAGATGAAAGCCGGGGATGTCCTGGGAAAGCCACAGGGTAAAACGAGAGATACGGCTATGGTAATGTAACAATAAAAAGCAGAGTCATAGGGGGACTTCCATTGTGGAGGTTCCCTTATATGGAGGAGGATGTATATGTCAGAGTGGTGCTTATATGGCGATGAAATAAGAGAAAAATTTGAAAGACGGTTAGAACCGGATAGCCTTGAAGGCGAGCTAATCCGGTATAAGGAAGTTTTTGGCGAAGAATTTGGACTCAAAGAACTTCTGACTATTCAGGATTTAAGGGTAAAAGCATTGATAGCGGAGGCAATCAACAATGTACCGGAATTTTTATTGGATCAGATTGGAAAAGCCAGGAACAGTTATGAGTTCCCTTCCCTTGTAAGGGAATTGGAACGGATTGCAGATGTTATGGAAGAGGTCGTAGAGGGAGAAGGGGAATGAGCAGCAAAATGAAAGAGGAAGAAAGAAAAAGATTATCCGGATTTCTCCGGAAATGCCTGGAGTCACAAAAAGACCAGGAGTTTATTCTTCAAATTCCCTTAAAGAGAGGAGCATCAGAAAGTGAGAAGAAAATACGGAATTGACCAGGTATCGGTTCGGCTTGTAAAAGAAGCTCCGCTCCTGAGTGAGGAAGAGATCTCTACACCGGAAGATGCGATCCGGGTATTAGGAGATACCTTTAAAGACTACGACCGGGAGGTGGTAGGAGTGGTTCATCTTCGAAGTGATAATGTTCCCATTAACATGACCATCATCAGTATGGGGACACTGAACCAGTCACTGGTGCATCCGAGGGAAGTATTAAAAGCGGCGTTCTTATCGAATGCCGCTTCTATCCTTCTGTTTCACAACCATCCAAGCGGCAGCCTGAAACCATCGAAGGAGGATATTGCACTTACAGGCAGGATGCAGCAGCTTTGTATGCTGGCAGGAATCCCTGTGATTGACCATGTGATTCTTGGAAATGACCAGTCCTATTTTTCTTTCCGGGAAAAAAGGATCCTTCCTATGGAGCAGATTCAATCCTCTGTGGATTTAAATGATATCAATCTGAAAGTAGCAGAAAAGGAAGCAGAGAATTATGGATATGAGAAAACACATAAAAAATCAATAAAGGAATCCCTGGAGGAAAACCGGAAAAAAATCACATCCGGTCAGAAAACATCCGGTGTGAAGAAAAAACGGGAAACGACGATAGAATGAGAGGAGGATGAACAGATATGGCAAATAAATTATATGCAATGGAACAGCTGACGGAAGAAGTCGCAAAGGACATCGCAGCAAAGCCGGAAGAGTGGATGCGTTTTCTGGATACCGCATCCCGGTTATATAAATACACCTTTGATGAACAGCTCCTGATCTTTGCCCAGAGACCGGAAGCAACCGCTGTGGCATCCATGGAGGTATGGAATAATCGTATGTATCGATGGATCAAGAAAGGCTCGAAAGGAATTGCCCTGATTGATTATACATCCAGCCCGAAAAACCGCCTGCGGTATGTATTTGATATTTCGGATACTTATAAGGTGCGGAATCTGGGGAAAGACCCGGCTTTATGGGTGCTGCCACAGGATGACCGTTCCATTGCGGCAGATTATCTGCAGAGAGCGTATGGATTGGACGAAGGAGATGGCAGGCTTGCCGGAACCCTGCATCAGGCAGCACAGGAAAGTGTGCGGGAGTGGCTTCCGGATGCTTTTGATGAACTGAAACAGGATGTGCAGGGGACATTTCTGGAAGAACTGGATGAGCAGAACCAGGAAGTGGAGTTCCGGGACCTTATGACGGACAGTGTATGGTATGTATTATTAAAGCGGTGCGGGATGGATACGGAAGAGTATCTGTCTGCGGACAGCCTGCGGCACATCACAGATTTTAATGACCTCCGTGTGCTTGGGCACCTTGGCACGGCAGTCAATGAGATCTGCCGCCCAATCCTGATGCAGCTTGGACGGTATGTCCTTATGGATCTGGAAAATGAAAGGAAAACGGTTGCAAAAGAATCGGAAGTGGTCTATAATGAATTTAACACGTTAATTCGCGAAAGTAAAGAGAATACCAGAGAGACAAAGATAGAAGAAAACAAGGAGGAAACAGGGCATGAGAGAGATCACTTACAGCAGGAACGGGGATTATCTGATCCCGGATATCAAACTGGAGGAGACCAGGGGAACCATCGGGAAATACGGGATGATGCGGAAGGAATATCTGAGGAACCACAAGAAAGCCAGATTCAGCATACTGGCACTGCAGAACAGGCTGGACAGCCATCTGATGGAAGTGGACAGCGAAGCCAGACAGAAAGTGGAAGACCTGACCATGCAGCTTCTGGAGAAAGATCCGGCACCGGAGAAATCAGCCGACAGCATGGCATGGACCCGTCACATGAACCGGATCCGGGCACAGGCAGAGGAACTGGTGGTTCAGGAGATTATATACAATTAAGCCTGTTCCCCACAGAGGAAGAACAGTTTGGAGAGATCAGGAAAGCGGCAGCTGCACTCACACAGCCAGCCGCTTTTTTTGTTTCGGATGAAATCGTGGAGGATGTGCTTCGTACAGGAAGCGGACGGAAGAATACGTTATTCCATATCACTGCAAAACTTGTGGAGGGAATTGATCATGAGGAGCTGAGAAGTTTTCTCATCCAGGAATATGGTACCGGCGGGAAAGGGTTTGAGTTTTCCGGTCAGAAATTCAGCGTCTGGTATGACGGGGATGGTATGCGTTTCCGACGTGGGGAATCCGCAAGACACAATTATGACCGTATGCTTACCTGGGAAGAAGCGGCAAACCGCATTCAGGATATGTATGATGCAGGGACGTATGTTTCCAACGTGATTATGCAAAATTCCATTAAAGTGGAATGTGATGAGCTTTCCAGCCAGCTGGCACTCCATTTCCGGGATACCGGGGCTATCAGGGGAATATACAGCCATACAGAAACGACCGAAAGGTTCCGGGCAGGTCTGGATGATCCGGAGCAGACAAGGGAGTATTACCAGATGCTTGTGGAATTGCAGCGGGATATGGAACGTCATCCGGAAAACTATATGAGGTACCAGATCCGGAATAATCCGATATACAAACAGAGGGTTTATGACCTTGGAAGGACTCTCGATTGGAGTCGGCAGGAAGATACCGTAACACCGCCGGAAATTGCTTTTATTACGCAGGATGAGATCGACTCTGTTTTACGGAGAGGTGGAAATGTAGCTGGCGGAAGGAACCGTATCTATGAATTTTTCATGGAACATCACGATGAGAAAGAAACAGCTGACTTCTTAAAACATGAGTATGGAGACGGAGGATGCACACCCGGTATCCAGGGAAGCGATCTATCCGATGAGTGGCATGATGCAAAAGGGATCCGTTTGAGCAAAGGACAGATAGCCAACCCAAGTCTGACAACACTGGTCAAGTGGAAACAGGCGGCTTCAAGGACGAGGCAGCTGATCCGGATGGATGATTTTTTGTCTCCGGAAGAACTGGAAAAGTATGAAGAACGGCAGGAAGCACAGCGGCTTGCTGATATGGAAGAGGTAAAGCAGTCACTGGGAACAGAGGAAGTTCCGGAAGAGGTTGAGGAAGTTGCGGTAGTTCATGCGGAAGAAAATGTGGAAGATAAGCCGGAAGAAAGCGGGCTGCCATTAAGGGCAGAAGATGTGCAGAACCTGGTCTTAGTAAACCGCCAGTATTCCTCTGTGAGCAGGACAACGGAGTATGACTTTACCTGTGAGATACGTGGGGAGCAGGATATCCTGCATTATACGGTGGAATACCACGATGACGGGGAAGGGTTTACCATTCATACGGAAAAAGATGATATCTGGGAGCGGATGTCCGAACCGGAACTGGAACGGCTGGAGATGGTACTGGAACGGGAAGCACTTTATTTTCAGTATCATGAGGATATTGAAAATGCAGCGAACCTGGAAGAACTCCGGGAAGTCAGCTACAGTATCATGGAAAATGAATCCGTTTATTTCCGGCAAATATCGGAACGTGTCTGGAATGAGTATGGGCAAAGAGAACGGGAATTGTCTGTTGAGATACCGCCTGTCAATTTTCATATCACGGATGACCAGCTGGGCTACGGAACAGCAAAAGAAAAATTCAGAGCCAATGTGATGGCGATCCAGGTTCTGAAAAAATGTGAAAGAGAGAGCCGTTATGCATCACCAGAGGAGCAGGAAATTCTGTCAAACTATGTTGGCTGGGGAGGCTTGCCGGATGCTTTTGATGAAAGCAAAGCCTCCTGGAGTGAGGAGTATCAGGAACTGAAAGATCTGCTTACCAAAGAGGAGCATGCGGCGGCAAGGGAATCCACGTTGAATGCCCATTATACACAGCCTGTTATCATCGAGAGCATGTATCAGGTGCTTCAGAATCTGGGATTTGAAAAGGGAAACATTCTGGAACCGTCCATGGGTGTAGGAAACTTTTTTGGAATGCTTCCGGACAAGTTACAGCAGTCCCGGCTTTATGGAGTGGAACTGGACAGCATCAGCGGCAGGATCGCAAAACTGCTTTATCCGAACGCTGATATCCAGATCAAAGGATTTGAAAAGACCGCTTATCCCAATGATTTTTTTGATGTGGCAATCGGAAATGTCCCTTTTGGTTCCTATAAAGTGAATGACCGCCAGTATGACAAGCATCATTTTATGATCCACGACTATTTCCTTGCAAAGACCATTGACCAGTTACGGCCGGGTGGCGTGGCTGCCCTGATTACAACCAAGGGAACCATGGATAAAGCATCGCCGGAGGTAAGGAAGTATCTTGCAGAGAGGGCAGAGCTTCTCGGTGCGATCCGTCTTCCGAACAATGCCTTTAAAGCGAATGCAGGAACCGAAGTCAGTGCAGACATCCTCTTTTTCCAAAAAAGGGAGAGTATTTCCATGGAAGAGCCGGAATGGGTTACTCTTGGAGAGGATGTAAATGGAATTAGCATAAACCGGTATTTTATTACCCACCCGGAAATGGTACTTGGAACGATGGCAGAGGTATCCGGACCATATGGCATGGAGACTGCCTGTCTTCCGTTGGAAGGGGCAGACCTGGCGGAACAGCTGGAAGATGCCGCATCGAAAATCCATGGAACGATGGTTCCGGCAGTAACGGCAGAAACAGAACTGGATGAGATTATGGAAGGCATTCCTGCGGATCCGGCTGTCCGGAACTACAGCTTTACTGTGGTGGATGACCAGATCTATTACCGGGTAAATTCCCTGATGAATCCGGTGAAGCTGCCGGCAGCTACGGTGGAACGTGTAAAGGGTATGGTAGAGATCCGTGAGGTAGTCCGGGACTTGATTGCCCTGCAGATGGAAGAAAATGCAACGGATGAGGCGATACGGGATCTTCAGGCTAAACTGAATCAGGTCTATGATGCCTATACGGAAAAATACGGGGTCATCGGAAGCAATGCAAACAAACGGGCATTCTCTGATGACTCTTCTTATTGTCTGCTTTGTTCGTTGGAGGATCTCAATGAAGATGGTACATTGAAACGGAAAGCGGATATGTTTACCAAGCGGACGATTAAGAAAGCAGTGGCTGTGACCAGTGTGGAAACTGCGGCGGAAGCTCTGACAATTTCCCTGAATGAAAAAGCAAGGGTTGATCTTCCTTATATGGCAGGGCTGACAGGTAAGCCGGAAGAGAAAGTTGCAGAAGAACTGACAGGAGTAATCTTTCGGGATCCGGTCAATGGACAGTGGGAGACTGCGGATGAATATCTATCCGGGAATGTCCGGGAGAAACTGAAAACGGCAAAAATCTTTGCAGAAAACCATCCGGAATTTACCAGCAATGTACATGCCCTTAAGCAGGTGCAGCCGGTAGACCTGGATGCATCAGAGATTGAAGTCCGGATCGGAGCCACATGGATCGCCCCGGAAATATACCGGGATTTTATGGAAGAACTATTTGATACCCCGGGGTATCTGGTTGGAAGGGTAATTGATATCCGGTATTCGGAAGCCAGCGGTGCATGGAATATCAGCGGTAAAAATGCGGACAGTGACCGGAATGTGCTGACCACGGCAACGTATGGCACCAGCCGGATCAATGCCTATAAGATTCTGGAAGAAACCCTGAACTTAAAAGATGTACGGATCTATGACACAAAGATTGATGCCGAGGGAAATGAAATCCGTGTGTTGAATAAAAAAGAAACCATGCTGGCAACCCAGAAACAGGATGCGATCAAGGAAGCATTTAAGGACTGGATCTTCAGGGATCAGGAACGGCGGGAAAAGCTGTGCCGGATTTATAATGAACGATTCAATTCTATCCGTCCCAGGGAATACGATGGCAGCCATCTGACCTTTCCGGGAATGAATCCGGAAATAGAGCTTCGTCCGCACCAGAAAAATGCCGTTGCCCATCAGCTTTATGGGGATAATGTCCTGCTTGCCCATGTCGTGGGAAGCGGAAAGACCTATGAGATGGTAGCTGCAGCTATGGAGAGCAAACGTTTTGGTATTGCCCAGAAAAGCCTTTTTGTAGTTCCCAACCACCTGACGGAGCAGTGGGGCGCTGAGTTTCTACAGCTTTATCCGGGAGCCAATATCCTTGTGGCAACGAAAAAAGATTTTGAACCGGCAAACCGTAAAAAGTTCTGTGCCAGAATCGCAATGGGCAGCTATGACGCAGTGATCATCGGGCATTCCCAGTTTGAGAGGATCCCCTTATCGGAAGAACGCCAGAAAAAGATCATAGAAGAGCAGATCGAAGAACTGGAAGCAGGAATTCAGCAGGCAAAGCTGGAAAGTGATGGCAGCCGTTTTACGGTAAAACAGTTGGAAAAGACCAAAAAGAGTCTCCGGAGGCGTCTGGAAAAGCTAGAGAACAGAGAGAAAAAGGATGATGTGGTAACGTTTGAGGAACTTGGGGTAGACCGTCTGTATGTGGATGAAGCCCATTATTACAAAAATGCATTCCTTTACACAAAAATGAGGAATGTGGCAGGCATTGCCCAGAATGAAGCACAGAAATCGGCAGATATGTTTAACAAATGCCAGTATCTGGATGAGATCACCGGCGGGAAAGGCATTACATTTGCAACGGGCACGCCGGTCAGCAACAGCATGACGGAACTTTATACCATGCAGCGTTACCTGCAGTATGGAAAACTGAACCGGATGGGGCTGGGACATTTTGATTCCTGGGCATCCACCTTTGGTGAAGTTGTGACCAGTATCGAACTGGCTCCTGAGGGTACCGGATACCGGGCAAAATCCAGATTTGCCAGATTTTACAATATCCCGGAACTGATGAGCATGTTCAAAGAGATTGCTGACATTAAGACGGCAGACCAGCTGGAACTTCCGGTGCCGGAAGCGGAATATGAAACGGTGGTACTAAAACCATCCGAGCACCAGAAAGAGATCGTGGAAAGCCTTGGAGAACGTGCGGAAGTAATCCGGGACGGCGGTGTGGATTCCTCTGTTGACAATATGCTGAAAGTGACAAATGATGGAAGGAAGCTGGCACTGGATCAGCGTCTTGTAAATCCATTGCTTCCGGATGATGAGGATAGTAAAATCTGTGCCTGTGTGGAGAAGAGCTTTGCTATCTGGAAAGAGACTGCATCAAAACGGTCAGCTCAGCTCATTTTTTGCGACCTCAGCACACCGAAAGGGGATGGGGCATTCAATGTTTATGACGATTTAAAAAAGAAACTTATGGCAAAAGGAGTGCCGGAAGCAGAGATTGCTTTTATCCATGATGCCAATACGGAAGTGAAGAAAACGGAACTGTTCAGTAAAGTAAAATCCGGACAGGTTCGTTTTTTGTTGGGGTCTACCGCAAAAATGGGTGCCGGGACCAACGTGCAGGATCGGTTGATCGCCCTGCATCATCTAGATGTGGGATGGAAGCCTTCTGACCTGGAACAAAGGGAAGGGCGTATCATCCGTCAGGGTAATATGAACAAGAAAGTGCATATTTATCGGTATGTGACGGAAGGGACCTTCGACAGTTACATGTGGCAGCTGATCGAAAGTAAGCAGAAATTCATTTCCCAGATCATGACCAGCAAATCTCCGGTACGAAGCTGCGAGGATGTGGACGATACGGCATTATCCTATGCGGAAGTAAAAGCCCTGGCAACAGGGAATCCGGCGATTAAGGAAAAAATGGCACTGGATGTGGAAGTATCGAAGCTGAAACTGCTGAAAGCGAATTTTGTGAGCAACCATTACCGGCTGGAAGATGATATCGCAAAGAATTTCCCACAGCAGATAGCAGTGCTTAGGGAAAGCATCGAGGGATTCAAAGCGGATATGGAAAAGTATCAGGCAAATAAGATCACGGATCCGGAGAAATTTGTGATGGAAGTTGGTGGGACAGTATTCTATGAGAAAAAAGAAGCAGGAGCAGCCCTTCTTGCTGTCTGCCAGTCCATGAAACAGGCGGATGCCATGATCAATGTCGGACAGTATCAGGGATTTTCCATCCGCTTAAAGTTTGATTCCTGGAATAAGGAATTTATCCTTTCCCTGAAAAATGAAAACGTATATCGTGTCAGCCTTGGTTCCGATGAAAACGGTAATATCATCAGGATTAATAACGCATTGGAGTCAATCCCGCAAAAACTGGCAGAAGCAGAGCAAAAGCTTGAAACGGTGCAGGGACAGCTGAAAAATGCGATGGAAGAGGTGAAAAAACCATTCCCGAAAGAGGAAGAACTGAACCAGAAACTGGAGCGTCTGTCGGAACTGAATGCCTTGCTGAATATGGATGAAAAGGAAACTGTGATGGAAGGGGAAGAAGAGCAAGACGAGGAGAAAGAGGAGCACCAGTCCCTTCATGACAGAATTACTGCCATCAAGCAGAACAGCCAGAAACAGGATGGAAAAGAGCCTGCAATGAGAACATCAGAAGTGTGTATCGGATAGTCTTTCGGATATACAACATGAGAAAAATGTTGTAGAATAGGGGCATAGGGTTATGCCCCTTTAAATGAACAAATCGTTGTTTGGCGATTTGGTAAATTCTGATTTGGTGGATAGTGAGTCAAGGAAACATAGAGAAAATCGAGCATTTATGGGGATGATACGAATTGTGTCGCTGATGTGAAAGAGTGATTCTATCGTCATTTTACGTTTTTTGATAAGGTGAAAGTGTCGAAAAGACAAACCAATACAGAAAGGACGTAGAATGATGAAGAAGAAAGGAAAAAAGAATTTATTATTTGGAGGCATACTCATTGCAACGTTTCTACTATGGACAGTGTTGATTCAGACGGTGGATGTGCATCCTTTGGGTCAGAATGGAACTAATATTGGATTTGCAACATTTAACTGCTGGTTTCATCGTTTGACAGATGTTCACATGACGATTTATACGATTACAGACTGGTTAGGGCTTGTACCGTTAGTCGTATGTTTGATTTTTGCGGGAGTTGGACTGATTCAGATGATAAAGAGAAAAAGTCTTTGCAAGGTGGATGTAGATATCATTATCCTTGGAGTATATTATGTTGCCGTGATATTGGCATATTCAATTTTTGAGATAATCCCAATCAATTATAGACCAATATTAATTGAAGGAGTGATGGAGGCTTCTTATCCATCCTCAACTACATTATTGGTATTGTGTGTAATGCCAACTTTGATAGAACAGATTCAGCGTAGATTGTCAAGTGTTGTAGCAAAAAGAATCATAACGATTGTAGCAATCGTTTTTTCGGTGTTTATGGTTATCGGTAGGTTGATTTCCGGAGTACATTGGTTTACGGATATTGTTGGTGGTGTATTGTTAAGTGCAGGATTATTTAATACGTATAAGGCGGCAGTTATGCTGTCAATAAAGAAAATATAGAATAAGCAAGGGGGTGCAGGTTTTGGAATTCCATGAAAAGCTTCAGGAATTAAGGAAGAACCGAGGTTTGACACAAGAAGAATTGGCCGAGGCATTATTTGTTTCCAGAACTGCAATATCAAAATGGGAATCTGGAAGAGGATATCCAAGCATTGATTCATTAAAGGAGATATCCAGATATTTCTCTGTGTCTATTGATGATTTATTATCTGGAGACCAGTTGATTATGATAGCAGAAAAAGAAAACAAATCAAATCTCAATAGTGCATGCGATTTATTGTTGGGGTTTGTTGACTTGTTTTCTTTGTTGCTTATTTTTCTACCGCTATATCCAAAACCCTCCAATGGATATATCTATGCGGTAAATCTCTTTGGATATGTAGATAATGATGCCAATATTATTACAACTTATTGGGTACTGTTTGTTTTCTTAACAATTGTCGGAATTGTGAAAATATTCATGGCCTATTTTAAATTTGAAAAGGCAAAAAAGGCTGTTGATTCATTGTCTATAGGACTCAGTGTTATTGCTGTTTTGTTCTTGTCTATGGCAAAAGAACCATATGCGATAACAGTTGCTTTTCTATTATTACTTGTCAAAGGTGTTCTGCTTTATAAACAAGCAAAGGAAGGGAAATAAGGAGAATTTTAAGTATACAGATTCCAGTCTTACAAAGAGATTGAAACGGAGAGAAAATTTCAGTTTTTAGAGCTGAATCAACATTTAATGACGATGGAACTAAAAGTAATAAATTCATTTATGTTTTATAACCGATATACACCGGCAGTGAAATACCTGCCGGTTTTTTCATGCCCGGAAGGAGGGACTATGTGAAGAGAACAGAAAAAGTATTGTTGATGGTGTTTCTGGTTGTTTCGGTGATATGTGGAAAATATCTCTTGGATTACTGGCAGGATTCTTATGATAACAGACAGAACTACCGGCAGGTGGAAGAGATAGCGTTTCCGGAAAGGAATACTGAGGATGACGAAACAGAATCCAATGAGGATAATCCAACGATAGAGATAAATGACTTTGATTATCAGGCATTGCTGGATGAAAATGCAGATTGCATCGGTTGGCTGAAGATTGCTGATACCGATATCAGTTATCCGGTCGTGCAGGGTAAAGATAATGAGTTTTATCTCCACCACGATTTTCAAAAGAATTATGCCATCTGTGGGACACTGATGTTGGACTTCCGGAATGATATTGATGCTATGCAGGAGCATTTAATTATTTATGGTCACCAAATGAAAGATGGCAGTATGTTCAAACAATTAAATGGGTATAAAAAAGAAGAGTTTTATCATGAGCATAAGGGGATTACGTTATATTTAAAAAACCAGAAATATCAGTATGAAGTGGCTGCTGTGTATGTGACGAATGTGGCACAAAGCGGCGGTTATTATGATTATTTACACAAAGAAACACGAAAACAACAGATGGAGTATTTACAGAAAATGGCAGCTTATCAGCTTTATCCGACGGGGGTTACCGTCAGTGAGGATGATGAGCTGCTTTCTTTATCTACCTGTGAATATTCCAGCACCAACGGCAGGCTAATTGTACTTGCCAGAAGAATTGGAGCATAGGGAGGAAAGGCATATGGCAATGAACAGGAATATGACAATGGCAGAAAAAGAAGTTCGGGATTATGCCCAGAAACAGATGGAACGGGCAGAACAGTGGGAAAACATTTTATTTACAGAGGAACAGAAAGAACAGGTTCTGGAATATGCGGCTATGACCGGGGATGATTATGATATCAGGAAAATGATCATAGACCTTGCAGATGCTGTCCGTTCCTCGGATGAAGAGAAGGTGGATGAAATTCTGAGGGATGCAAAAGAGGAAATTGACGAATTCCCGGATCGTTCCGTTGGTATGGCAGAACTAAAGGGATATGGATATACTGCAGATGATATGTTTCCTCTTCGTCAGGAGATGGCACTGGAGCTTCATCGTGTCGGGGAAAAGGTGTACTGCCTGCAGTCAGATGGCTCCCATAGGGACTATGCCAGCAGAGAGATGATACTGGAACATGAAGGTCTCTATGGAATTGAAAAAGAGGCATGGCAGCGAATGCAGGAGCAGGAAGACGAAATAGATTTTGAGGAAGCTGGATTGTATCAGCCTCCAATGATAGATCTGGATAGAAACGAAGCATTAAGGATGTTCGATGCGGGGGAGACAGTATTTCTGGTTACCACTTATCAAAGACCGATTGCGGTGCGTGAACGGATGGAGATTGAGAGAGGGTCGGAGCATTACCAGATGGAGAGAGAGGATGTGGAACGGATCAGGACGTTGGAAAAACGGATGCAGGAGTATCCACAGATAAAGTCACTGAAAGAGGCGAGACTTCTTCTGGGGACAGAAAACAGATATGGAATATACCAGATCATAGGCGGCAGTCCCGGCAGAGAATATGAATTCATGGATATGAATTTCATCGAAAGGCATGGATACCAGGTGAAAAAAGAGGATTATGAGTTAATCTATTCCGATAAAATGCTTTATGGCGATACATTGGATTCCCTGTATGAGAAATTCAATATTGCCCATCCGGCGGATTATACTGGGCATTCCTTATCAGTAAGCGATATTGTAGTCCTCAATGAAAATGGAAATGTAAAAGCATATTTTGTAGACAGTA
>ENA-UONQ01000862-UONQ01000862.1-human-gut-metagenome-genome-assembly--contig:-CS26-NODE-862-length-32226-cov-6.999938_pt1 | contig 32226 bp, 36 predicted proteins | sample MGYA00242460_ERZ724007 | MGnify/ENA metagenome assembly ERZ724007
CTTCTTGAGGATCAGCTTGAAGCGGTAGGTGAAGGTGGTGGGCGTCATGGGGAGCTGCGCTCCTTGACGGCGGAACAGGAAGTCATCAGCGGTCAGCTGCCGCTGGTCATAGGTTTCGGTGATATACCGGCATTCTTTTTGGTACTCCCGCAGGAGACTTTCCATCTCAGCGGAGAAGTACACATAGCGGTTGCCTGCGCGGGTCTTGGGTTCTTTGACGAAGATCTCCTCGTCCGTCACCTTGACCGCGTTGCGGCAGATGTGGATGGAACGCTGCTCCCAATTAATGTCACACCATTTTAGTCCGCAGCACTCGCCACGCCGCATTCCCATGGCGATGATGAGCTTGAAGTAGGTCTCGTACTTAATGCTCTCGCTCTCCAGCGCGGCGATGATCTTCTGCGCCGTTTCCTCGTCCGCGATCTTCTTTTCACACTTTCGACCGGCGTAGCGATAGGTGCGCCAAGCCGGGTTATGCGAAAGAAAGCCACCCTCCACGGCATCAGAGAGGATGCTGCACAGCGTAGCGTGCACGCCCTCAATGGTGTACTCGGAGAGTGGCTTTTTTGTGTCGGGACGAATGACTTTTCGCAGTTCTGCGTAGAAATTCCGGAAGTGCTCCGGCCGCAGCTCGGTGAGCTTGTAGTGACCCAGCACCGGTGTGTAATATTTAACCGATTACATATTTTCCAGCCGTTTTGTCGTTTCCAAAAACATGAAAGAGATCCGAGGAAGAATACTTTCGTCCAAATCAAAGTCCGGCGCATGATGGATGCCTGATGTGCCGGGGCGGCTGGGTTGACTGCCAACAAAGCAATAATATCCTGGGAAAGCATGCAGAAATTCTGCGAAATTATCTGAAGCAGAAGAATTTGGCATATCAAAATGCTTAAACCCAACTGCCTCGGCTGCCTCTCTGCCGATCGCGGTCATTTTTTCGTCGTTGACTACAGGATAACGGGCAACGGGAGTAAACTGTACCTGTGCCGTGCCGCCATGAAAAGCAGCCACAGCTTCGGCAACATGGCGGACACGTTCCTCTAATATAGCGCCATCCTCGATACCCATAAATCGAATCGTTCCTTCAATCACAGCCTCACCCGGTATTACATTGAAGCGCGTTCCGGAACGCAAGACACAGGGACTGATGACACAGGTTTTTGCCGCTTCATGGTGATTAGATGGAATACGCAGAAGCTGTTGATAGGTATCGCACATAATTTCCGCAGCACTTACCGCTACATCCGGCCGAGCCCCATGTCCGCTCTTTCCTTGGATATCAATGTGGAATGTGATTCCGCCGTTGGCGCGTACGCCGGGCTGCAGATTGATCAGACCGGGAGGAAGAATGGACAGCATATGCACTGCAAATGCCGCATCTACACCGCCTTGCTCCTGCAGATACTGTACGCACTCCGCCGCGCCTATGCCGGCCTCTTCACCACATTGGAAGCACAAGTAAACCGTTCCGTGCCACTGAGAGGGGTTTTCTGCAAATAGCTTTGCGGCACCCAACAGAGCTGCGGTGTGCGCATCATGTCCGCAGGCGTGCATAACGCCGGGGGTGTTGCTTTTCCAAGGCACATCCACCTGCTCCTCTACTGGGAGTGCATCGATATCCGCGCGGAAGGCGATGCGCTTTCCGGATCCGTTTTTGATGCAGCCTATGACATTCTTCGCATCAACAATGTCATAGGGAATGCCCAATTTCTCCAGCTCCGCACAAATTACGGCGCGTGTATCTTTTTCTTTTCCGGAAAGCTCCGGGTGCTGATGGAATTTTCTGCGCAGTGAAATGACATATTCATCAAATGCATTCTGATTCATGCGTGGTATCCTCTTTTTCTGCAATATCTTTCACCAGTTTTTTCTCCATGCGAATCACAGGAATCAGGAAAGCAACAACAGCAAGAACCGTTGCCATGGGAATTAGCAGGTTCTCGGCAAAGAACAGATCCAAAGTAGCAGCATCCGGAATTTCGCCGGGAGTATAGTCGACGGCAGCCAACAGACCTGCCGCAATAATAGAACTGACGGCCTGGCCAAGCTTTTGCGAGAAGGAGTACAGCGAGCAGAGTGCACCGGAGATATCCACGCCTTGGAGCTGGCTGTATGTAGCTGCATCATTGCGGCACTGCCGCATCATATTTGCAATGAGTCCACTGCCGAATCCCATAAGTACAATACATATAAAAAATACAACGATACTTTTATCTCCCGTAATAATGCGCGGGATACCTGCCATGAAGCATAAGGCCGCACCGAGAAGGACAGACTTTACATTCCCGAGCTTTCGGGCGATGAGTCCCATAAGCGGGATACACACGAGCATACCAACCATGAGAGCGGTGGAATATAGTCCCATCAGGTTATCATTGCCAACATTGTATCGGAAGTAGTAAACCAAGGTGCTCCCCATCAGACCAGCGTTAAGCATATAAAATACATTGCTCAGGATGACCAGAGTACTGTACTTGTTCTTAAATGCGGCCTTCAACATTTCCCGCAGGCTGGGCATTTCTGCCGGGGCTTGGTCGGAAACGGTTTCGCCGCTGGTGTCGGGATCCAATCCTTTCGTTGTTCGCACGAGCAACAGTGTGCTGACAGCGTACATCACGCTGATGGCTAATGAAAGAACAAAAAAGCCGGTGCCCGCGTGCGCGAATTTATGAACAAATGGCAAGGTCACTGCGGGGATCAGTACATTTGCCAGCATACTGGGAACCGCTTGAAATTGACCGAGTCGAACGCGTTCGCTGCGTTCCGGGGTAATTGTAATGGTTAATGCCTGAACGGGAACGCCAATAGCCGTCTGCGCCATGCCCAGTAGAATATAGGTTGCACCGGCCCAAATAATCTTTGCCGGCGTTGCCCAGTTGGGGCATAGGAACGCCAATGCCAGAAAGATGCCTGCCGGAATAGCGACGCGCCTCAGCCAAAAGCGGGATTTCCCCTCTTTGCTGCGAGTTCTGTCGCAGATCACACCCATCATCGGGTCATTGATAACATCCCAAATTCTGGCGATGGTGAAAATCACCGTAGCGGCAGACGCCGGAATCAAAAGAACATCTGTGTAAAAGAAAAGCAAGTAATAGTTGATAAGCATCCACATACAGTTGGATGCCAGATCGTTGAAGGTAACTGCGGCGATTACCTTACCGGGTAGTTTCCGTGGGCTTTGTTTTTTCTCTTTCATAGGTTCCTCCTTCACGCACATAGATACATGGATGCATGCAATTTTGAACGGCTGTATATGTTACTGAGCATATTACAAAGAAAACAATTTGTCAATAAAAAATATTGACAAATTGTGTATTTTATTTTTGACAACAAAAAATATTGACAAATTGTGCGCTTTATATTAAATTGAAAGCACTGATATACCCAGTGATATTTACAGGCGGGAGGAGAATAATGGATCGTTCGTTTTTTGATAAATCCGTATGCCGCGAAGGAAACGGAAATATGAAGGGGGCCTTCGCAGAAACAGTGCCAGCAGAAAGCGTTGTGCTCTGGGGCGCAGAGATGGACTATGCTACCGTGCCTTGTGTAAGAAATGCGTTGGCAAAGTTCGCGGAAAATGGGATATACGGTTTCACCGTACCCACCCCGGCGTACAAGAAAGCCATATGCGAATGGATGCAGTTTGCGCGAAACGCTGAAATACACCCGGATTGGATCGTTCCTGTTATGGGCACCGTATTCGCCCTCAGCACAGCGGTGCGCGCCTTCACAGACGAGGGCGATGGCGTTATCATCCAAAGCCCCTCTTACTATCGCTTTGATATAGCGGTGGAGCGCAATGAGCGCCGCCTTATTTTAAATCCGCTGTTAGAGAACCATGGCATCTACCAGCTCGATTTTGTAGATCTCGAGGAGAAAATGGCCGATCCGCGCAATAGGCTTTTGATTTTGGTGAATCCCCACAATCCAACAGGTCGTGTATTTAAGGAAAGCGAATTACTGCGTATTGCAGAACTTGCCAAGCAATATGGTGTAGTAGTATTCTGTGATGAGATATTTGCAGAAACTGTTCAGTCCGGGCATGAGTTTCGCCCCGGTGCATACTTGAGCGATCGACTGATTACCTGTTTTTCTCTGGGGAAAAGCTTCAATTTCACAGGTGTCAGCCAGGCAAATCTGCTCATCTCTGACGCAGGTCTCCGAGAGAGGTATATCTGCCAAAGGGATCGGGATCACTTTGGCAGCATAGATCCCTTCTTTTACAATGCGGTGCTTGCAGCCTACAGCAGCGAAGGTAAGGCTTGGCTGGATGCGATGAATGCGCATACCGCAGAGAATTATGCAGTCCTTCAACGCGCCATTCGGAAGATGCCTCGACTGTCTGTTTCTCCGTTGGAAGGAACCTATGTGGCCTGGCTGGATTGCCGCCGATTGGGCTTTGACAGTGAAGCCTTGCAGCACTTTTTTGAGCACGACGCAGGTATTATCGCCGACCCCGGGGCGGAATATGGCGCCGCCGGCTTTTACCGATGGAACATCGCAACAACAAGGCAGAATCTTGAAGTGGCGCTTTCTCAGCTGGAAGGCGCGTATCAAAAGAATTTTAATGACATGGAGGTACAAAGATGAAGCAGTTGACACTTTTGCTCAAGCCGAGATGGGGTGAGGATACTGTGGCTAATATGTCGGTTTATGCGGCATATCCCGCCTCTGAGTTTGACAAGGATCTGAGTAAGCCCGCCCTGCAGTATGCCGAGCAGGCCTTTGGCGGATTGTGCCCGTTCCCGGAATGGGAGGATTTCAGCATTACTGATGACCTGGGAGACATTCCCTTTGAGATCAAAGACATTCCATCTTTCTATACCGCAGCAACTTTCAAGGGAATCTTTTTTCTGCGTGCGCCTGATGGCGAGGTCAAGTGGAGCATGAAGCTGCTGCCCCGCGTGCTGCCGGAGGGATACCGCAGCAGCCCGTACTACGATTTCCGCGCCGAGCCCTTGGGGCTGAACGGTTCGAACATGTTCAGTATCATTTTCCCGGCCGTACCGATTCAAACGCCCGTTGCGGTTCACTTGGACTGGGACCTCAGCGAAATGCCGGAAGGCGCAAGAGGAATTTGGTCTTACGGAGAAGGCACCGTCGATAAGGTACTGCCGCTATGGCAAATTATGATAACCCTCTATAACACCGGAATGATGCATGCGGTGGAGGAGGATGGCTTCGGCGTATACTGGTTCTCCGAGCCAAATTTTGACGCCGAATCTGTTGCCAAGCGGATGCTGCCGATTTTCCATTATGAAAAGAACTACTTTGGCGATGGGGATGCCCAGTTCCGAGTTTTTTTGAGGAGAGATCCCTTCGTTAACAGCAACGGCGGATCTGCTTGCCCCTATGCATTTATCTCCGGCTACAGCGCCTATGGCGGGGCGGATCCCGAGCGGTGGTTCAACACACTGCTGCACGAGATGACGCACACATGGCCCTCCATGACAGATTTCAATGTCGGCGAGGGAACCTGGTTCAGCGAAGGTGGAACGGAGTACTACTGTACAATTCTCCCGTACAAGGGCGGCTTTGTCGATGCCCAATTTACAGTTGACCGGCTGAACGAAAAGATCCGCGACAGATATCTTGATAATATTTACCGCAATCTTTCCAATGAAGAGATTGCAGAAATTCAATGGAAGGACCGGCGTGCACAAACTGTGCCCTATGGTCGCGGGTTCCTGTACTTGGCCAATTTGGAAGCGAAGCTCAAGCGTCTTGGAAAGGGCAGTATCGATGAACTTGTCAGAAAGCACAGCATCGTGCGTCCGGTAACCCCGAAGGAATGGGAAGACTTTGTTGTTGAAAAGCTGGGCGATGAGGGACTGCGCGATTTTGAAGATATGAAGGCCGGCAAGATTCCCGTATTGGAGGCAGATTTGTTTGGCAGTGATATCGTCACTGTACCGCATGAGATTGAGCTGAACGGTAAAATTGAGCAGAGTTATCACTGGGAGGTAAGAAAATGATTGCTGAGCAAAAGATTGCGTCTATGGGGATTGAATTGCCTGCCATGAGCGGGCCTAAGGCTATGTATGTCCCTGTAGTCCAAACGGGGAATCTCTGCTTTGTTTCCGGGCAAATTCCCATGGTAGGGGACTCGCTGGTTTACACCGGAAAAGTTGGCGATACACGGACACTGGAAGAGGCACAGTCCGCTGCTAAGATATGTGTGATCAATGCGCTGGCCGCGCTCAAAGCGCACTTGGGTGATTTGGACCGGATCACGCGGTTTATTAAGGTGCAGGCATTTGTCGCAAGCAAGGTCGGATTTGACCAGCAGCACATCGTTGTAAATGCGGCCTCACAGCTTCTATTCGACATCTTTGGTGAAGCCGGGCGGCATGCACGCACAGCGGTTGCCCTTAACCAGCTTCCCTTGGATGCGACCGTAGAGATAGAATTTATCGTGGAAATTAAAGAATAGGAGGCAAATATGATCCTTGCAAATTGCCGTCTTGTGCCTGAATTGACCGGAGGCATCGGCTGTGATTGCGGTACAGTAGAGATTGAAAACGGAACGATTTCTGCCGTACACGAGGGATATGACAGCACAGAAAACGCTGTTGACTGCGGCGGGAAAACACTTCTGCCCGGTCTTATCGATCTGCACACGCATATTACCGTTCTCGGCGGAGTAGGACTGGACAGGGTGCATGATGTGCAGGCCTTGCAAGTTGTTGCAGCAAAACAGGCTACGCACTATCTGGACAGCGGCTTTACGACCATCCGGGACTGCGGAAGCACCCTTCGCACGGCTAATTATGTGCGGGATATGGTACGGAACGGGACCATTGATGCCCCAGATATGATCACCTGCGGCAGGGCTCTGATGCCGATTTCCGAAGGTGATCCATCCTGGCCTATGGCAAAGCATATCGTACCGTCTGACGGAGCATGGGAGGTCATGAAAAATGCTCGGACTGAACTTGGGATGGGTGCAGACTTTGTGAAGATCTTTGCCTCAGGCGCAGCGGCAAATCCATCCGGCAAGGTCGAGCAAAGCATTATGACTCCGGATGAAATTCGCTCTGCTGTTGAGGCGGCCGCGCGTAAGGGCTCCTATGTTGCGGCACATTGCCATGCGGACGACGCCGTTCGCTGCTGCGCAGAAAATGGCGTACGCACGATTGAGCACGCTACCCTAATGAGTGAGCGAACCTTGGATGCGATTCTCGCAATGGGTGATCAGGTGCGTCTGGTCCCCACTTTAGCCGTAATGCACATTGCCGATGGTCCTCAAAAGGCATACTGGCAGGCGAGATTGGGACCAATGTTTGCACATTGCACAGGTATTATGCAAAGAGCGTATCAAGCCGGGCTAAAGCTGGGCTTTGGAACGGATTGCGCTGCCGGAAGCTACGAATATGAAAACGGCACAGAATTCCGTTTCCGCAAGGAGAACTGCCACATGAAGGATATAGACATCCTGCTTCAGGCAACGGTAATTAATGCCGAGATCGCCGGGATTGACAATGTCGTTGGTCAAATCAAGAACGGTATGCGTGCAAATCTGATCTTAGTCGATGGAAAGCCGGATAAGGATATCTCCGCTATGTATCACCGCCCGTGTAAGGTCTGGAAAAACGGAAAATTAGTTCGCGGCTGACGAAGCTTTTAGCTGGGCATAGGCCGTATGCAACTGCCGTCGCTCGCAGAACAAAAGTATCCCGCAACGTTTAGTTGCGGGATACTCAGGCTGTCGAAAAAGCCGTCGGCTTTTCTCGACAGCCTGCAATAATGCCGTTATTTTCGTGCCGCAAAGCGGCACGAAAATACTCGCTTCGCTCCACGCACGCCTTGCATAGCAAGGCTTAGCGCGGCATTTAATCCGATTCCAGGCGGGCTTTGCCCCCTCGAGCTCCCCCAGTAATGCGGAAGGACTGCACACACCGGGGGATTTATCGACAAGCAGAGTATCCCGCAACGTTTAGTTGCGGGATACTTTCGTAAATTCCGATATACGAAAGTTCAGAGCTGATAGAAGTCATCTACACTTGACAATATCCTCTTTCAGACTCGCTATGGCCCTGTCCAAATTTCTTGCAGCCAAAGCGGATAGGATATCTTCATGATGACTCTGCCAGCTTTGAAGAACATCTGCTGAAATAACCTGCTCCACCCTTGATTGCGCACCTAAGATGTCGTGCAGCATGGAGACGAGAAAACGGTTATTTGTCATCTGAGCCATTGCCATATGGAATCGGTTATTGCTTGCCGTTGGGTTTCCGTCGCTTTCCGGGTGCATTACGATATATCTCCGCAGACTGCGAAGTTCATCGTCAGATGCTTCTTGGCACAGCGTTTCCAAAACAATGGATTCCAGAGCTTCACGAATACGGCTTAGCTGGAGCCTTTCCGTAGGAGTCAGGGTCGTGACCATATATCCGCTTCTTGGATAGCTGGTAAGGTGTCCTTCAGCGCATAAGCGATGCAAAACCTCGCCGGCCGTTAACTTGCTCACACCATATTTTTCAGCAATTTGGCGCTCTGTAATCAACTCATTTGGTTTATACTTGGCGTCGAAAATTTCGTCACGCAGTTTTCTGTATGTGCTATCTGTCAATTTCATAAAAATCCCCAATTCCATCTTTATTGCGTCTCTAAATATATTACACAAATTTGCCAAAAAAAACAAGGAAGAAAACAGCATGAACAGCAAGATTAAAAACGCGGAAGATTTGCTTTATGAGGGAACGGTATATGATTGTTCTCTGCGTGAAGAACAGATCGTGGAGAAAATGCCGCTTGGGACAGAAGTCATCCCGCTGCAATCGCCGCAGTTATGGTGCAAATACTATCGGCTGATGGGACGGCCTCAGAAGGTGGACATGATCGAGAAAGCATTGTTGTGCGGCATCACATCGCAGCAGTCTTCTCGAAATAATATGGAATAAAAAGCGGCATCGGATGTGAAAAAAATCATTTGAAATTCCGATTTGCCTCTGCTATAATAGGCGTACAGCGTGTGGCGTTTCTGCGTAAATCCAGTTGCAGAGCAGCCACACGCTTTTTTGCGGAATCGGGTGAGAAACGGCAAAATGGGCGAAAACTTCATAGGCAAATCGTGTAGCAGAAATGCGTAAGTCCGGATGTGTTGGGACTTACGCATTTTTTATTGTTTTCAAAAAGATAACATGATATACGAACGACAAGATTTGTCACAGATGAGCGAGCAGGGCTGAAGTATTGCCCCCCTGCGGACAATGAGACACCATTGTAGCCGCCCGTGCAGGACAGCACTTTTTTTACATCCTATCCAGAAACAGGTTTAATATTTTTAATTCTATTATTGACATAGATGAAATATTATGGTATCTTGAAAGTGAAGGAGGGAGATCGCTATGAAATTCTCTGGTCAGTGTCCTGTGTGCGGGGCGGCACTTCATTTAGCACGGCTGAGCTGCCCCGGCTGCAAGGCAGAGTTCCCCACCGATGAACCACTTTCCCCTTATGAGTGCCTTGCCCCGGAATACGCCCGGTTTTTGCAGACCTTTCTCGCCTGCCGCGGCAGCATGAAGGATGTGCAAAACAAGCTGGGCATCTCTTACCCCACAGCCAAGAAAAAACTCGATGAGTTGCTGCTGCAATTAAACCTGCGCGGCGAGGAAGAAAGTGAGGCATTTGACATGAGTCTTTTTACACCAAAAGAAAGCAGCAGTACAAAGGCTTCTGACATTGTGCGGAGCAAGCTCTACGAAAATGGCGGCAGGGCAACGGTGTATTCTGTTACCGGCAAGCCGTACATTATCCGGGCCGCTAAGGATGGCTGTTCATTCCTCTGCGGCGAGCTGCCTATAAAGCCGCCGTATACCTACGATGTTTTTGATGTTATCGTGGATCTGTTGCTTCGGGAGGGTGGTTCTGCCCGCAAGGGCATGGGGCGCAATTCTCCCCTTGGCGAGGGTGGCTGCACGGAGGATACCGTTGTCGGTGCCATTGGCAAATACTATTTCAAAGCCCCTGCTGGGAAATATGTGTTTGACCCTGTGTTTGTGCTGGCGGCGGTGCTGGATTGGGCGGGTATTGCTCACAATGAGCGTGGCTATCTGACGTTGACCGCCGACTATCGTTCCATGCTGTCCAGGTAAGAGTTATGCTGTCTTTTCTGCTGTGGGTGGTAGTGATAACTATCATAAAGATATTCAAGGATAATGATTTCTAAACATCAAAAGCCGTTCACAGTTCAGACCGTTTCCTTTGCCGGTGACAGCATCGTTGACAAGTGCGTGGACATCATCGCGGAGCTGTATTGAGATGACATTTTCTCAAAAATTCGTTTGAAATCGAGTTTCAAATTTGATAAAATAAAGCCATACAAGGGTATCACGGGAGTGCATCCGGTGCAGTGGGCGTTGGCGGCAGACTGGCGCACACAGGCTGTTTGTTCACTGATCATCTCTCTGAAAAAGGGCATCCGTTCTGACCGGGCGGAGGCTGAGGGAGGTGAAATCAATGAAGCGCGTAAAGGCAGCGTGCATCCTGCAAACACTGGTGTTTGCACAGAAAGACGATTGCGGTCTGACCCGTGAGCAGCAGCTCAAAGTCAACCACGACGAAGTGAGCCGCTACAAGGCGATGATGGACAGAAGCCGCACCCGGTATCAGATCACCGAGGAAACCGAGCAGGCCGATGGCTCTGTGCTGGTCCGCGTCCGCAAGCAGTACAACGACAAAGCTGATGTAAGCGAATACTTCAACTAACGCCAAACCCGCCTGATGGAAGTCAGGCGGGTTTGTGATAGAAAGCGTGGGTATAATGAGTGAAATCTATGAACTTGAACAGATCCGGCGGCGCATTTCGGAGCGTTACCGGAGCGACCCCAACATCCGCATCAATGTGTCCCTCCGGCAGCCAAGGCTGCATTTGCGCGATGTTCCGGTGAAGATCACGGGCGTCTATCGGCACATTTTTCAGGTGGAGGAAGACTCGTCCGGGAAGCCAAAGCGACATGCGCTGCAATACGCGGATGTGCTGACGCACGATATTGAGCTTTTGGATATTTGAACGGTGGGCGTGTAGACCGGCTTGGGTGCATCCTGATACGGTGGTGCAAATCGCCTGACAGTGCTGAGCGGCATAATCGCGCAGGCAAAATGAACACAAAAAGCACTTTTCTGACAAGTTTGTATGGTGGAAGCTTTCCTTTTTGCGCCGTATAATAATGGCACAGGCAAGGAGGTGGTTAGTATGATGAAAACGGGAGTGGCTGTATCTGGCGCGCAGGCAACTATTTGACTACTACCGCAAAAAACCTCGGAAGTCTTGCCCTGTAAGGCTTCCGAGGTTTTTCGGGCCCGGATTTTTTCTTTCAAACCATAGATGCAAATCGCTGTTTCAGAGCGTCTGCCCCGATTCGAACCGGGCGTTTTCCCTTTTCGGGCAGATGCATTCAGCCAGCGCCCTTTTTGAGCAGCGTTTTTCACGGCTGGCAGCGGTATTTTTCTCAAAAAAACTCACAAAGACTTGGGCGTCGTTTTGTTGGTCCTGACGGACTGGGAAAACAGCGCCCTTTTTGAAAGCCGACGGCCTGGAGGATGGCTACAAGGTGCTGGCGGATTTCAACGGTACTGTGCTGGCTGGAGTTCAGAGCAAACACGGAGTCCACTTCGTCACATGGGATTGGGCCTATGGGCACACAGGAGTATGTCATGGGCACTATTTCATGGAGAACTATGCAGGAGCCAAACAGGACTTTGCTATCCGCTCCGCGCTGATTCAAAAGGAACGGCTTTTCACCCCAGAGCAGATGACCGAGATTTATCGCTGCTGTGCGGACTCTGTAGACGGAGATTTCTTTGAACTCACGGGAGAGCAGGAAAAAATGATCCGCAGTGTTCAGCAGCAGATTGAGGAGTGTGTGCCGGATTTGGACGAGCGGATCCGGCGGCAGGAAGAAGCTTTGGAACAAGCCACACAGGAACAGACAATGTAATATCAGAATGTTTCTTAAGGCAGAACCTTTCAACTTTTGATGTAGTTTTTCAGCCGCTTTGATACCGTCATTTTGGAGATGCCATAAATCTGGACGATCTCCTCCATGGTCAATTCCTTGCCGTAACGGAGGGAGAGCAGGTTTTGACCTTATGCATCCAGCCCCGCAATGGCTCTCTTCAGATTTTCAAGCCGGAGGTTCTAAGCGCCGCATCTTCCACGGGACACTTGACACCATCCCAGCTGGACAGCGCCGTTTCAAACGCATTTTTACTCAGATGCCTTGCGCCCGGCTTTTCCTGTGACTGTCCCCGGTTCTAATCTTATTTCAGGAAATCCGTGACCTCCTTTGGTACCGATTCATGCGTCCCGGCGCAATTTCAAACAATGAAGTATGGTTGGCGCAGTGCGAAGAAGAAGATATTTACGGCCTTCGTGATATACAAAATACACAAAAACTGACAGCGATTTTATCAGCAAAACAGAAGAATATTTTGCGTCTTGCTAAGAATGCGTGAAGAGTATATAATGCTACCAGAATTTGCCGCCTGATGACAGATGCAGACGAAAATGCGAATACATAATCTCCCCGGCAAGAGCAATCCCACCACTAAGAATAGCTTCAATGAATTCATGGCGCGCAGAAATGGCTCGAGCGTTCGTACTCCGGATGGGGTGCTTTCATGGTGCTTCCCCGCGGGTTAAAGGATACAAGAAAGGGTGTGAACACATCGTGACATACAAAGCAATTTGGCTTGCACTTTATATTGTTCCGGTAATAGCCCTCGCACTGTGTATGCTGCAAAAACGAAAAACACTCGCCAAGCGCTGCAGGCGCAGGAAAAGCGGTTGTGTCGTGTGCGTTCCAGATTTCGTCGCAGTATTGGGTGCCACTTTCGCTGCAGCCGCTTCCCAAAACATGGGTGAATGTTGTGAATGGAATTGGGAGCTTTACCGATTTAGTGTTAACCACCATCGGCACTATTGATTTGTTCGGAGGGAAAGAATGAAATTCAAAAAATTTGTGCAGCAGCACATTGAGTTGATCGTAATTTGTTTTTCAGCGATTTTGGGAGTACTTGAAGTTGTGGTTGCGCGATATCCAGCTTCAATGATGATTCTGATGGTTGTGTTTTTGATTGTGCCGGTCATGTACGTATTTAAATCAAGTGGGCGTAACTATGGAAAAACGCTCATTGGGGGGCTTATAATTGCAGTTGTTTTCTGCATGGGATTTATATTCCTGTGCTTAATTGCTCGGAGACATGAGTGGATGATGCGAATTATGTTGTGGCCATACCACAAGCTATACCTACGATAAGGATAACCGCCTGACGAAAACGACGGAGGGAACCGTCTCCGCGGGCTACACCTACGATGCGCTGGGGCGGATGACCGCGATGGACGCGCAGAATAGCGGAAAGTCCGTGGTCAAGACCACGATCGGCTACAACGATCCCTCGTCCACGACGGCCACGGGGCAGGTCAGGACGTGGAAGTCCGGCGCGACGACGTATACCTACGCCTACGACGCACGCGGGAACATCACGTCCGTCTCCGACGGCCAGAGCACGACGACCTATGCCTACGACAGCTTCGACCAGCTGGTGCGTGAGAACAATCAGGTGGCGGGCAAGACGTGGACGTATGCCTACGACAGCGGCGGGAATATTCTAAGCAAAACGGAGTATGCCTACACCACCGGAAGTCTCGGCACAGCGGTGCGTACCATTCCCTATGGCTACGACGACGCCACGTGGAGCGACCTGCTCACGAGCATCGGCGGGCAGAGCCTGACGGCGGACGAGATCGGCAATCTCCTGAGCGACGGCACGTGGACCTACACATGGCAGCACGGCCGCCAGCTGGCGGGGATGAGCAAGACCGGGACGAATATCGCCTACGGCTACGATTCCGACGGCAAGCGCATCTCGAAGACTGTCAACGGCACGGCGTACAATTACCATTATCTGGGCGACCAGCTGGTGGAGCTGACGTGGGGCAGCAATAAGCTGCATTTCACCTACGACTCGACCGGCCCGCTGTCCGTGAACTGCAACGGCACGGAGTACTTCTACGTCAAGAACGCACAGGGCGACGTGACTGGCCTTGTCAGCACAAGCAGCGCGCGCGTCGTAACTTACACCTACGACGCATGGGGCAATCCGCTGGCCACCACCGGTACAATGGCATCTACGCTCGGTTCGGTCAACCCCCTGCGCTACCGCGGGTATGTCTACGACACGGAAACGGGGCTGTACTATCTGCAGAGTAGGTATTATAACCCGGGGTGGGGCAGGTTTATCAATGCGGACAGCCTGATCGATAATCGCGGTGTCCATACACAAAATGTGTTTGCCTATTGTGGAAATAATCCTATTTCCAATGTCGATGATGACGGACAATTTTGGGGTGCTATAGCTATCGGTTTCGCAATTGGAATTGTAGGCCAGTACATAGCAGATGTACACGCTAATATATCTTCTGGGGTAACTGAAATTGGAATTTTGAAGCCAAGGTCCAGACTTCTGGATTATGTGGCATCAGGTGTTGGCGGGGCAATAGCAGCAATACCTGACCTGAGTTACGTAGGTACTGTAGCAGTAGGCGCAATAGGTAGTGTTGTTACGGACAGCCTGAAGGGTAATATCCATTCAGCGGCAGATTTGGGAAATAGCTTGTGGCGTGGTGGTGTTGCAAATACTATGGGATATATAGTCTCACGGGGACTGGCTACAGTAAAGGTTAAACAAATTGATGATTTGAATAGGAGTGCGAAAAAGATATTCATTCGAGATAATATTTACAATGGTAGTCCTCAAGGTATGGTGAATGCAAATTTGCATACATACGACAGCTTGACAAAAATCGAGAGAATACATTTGGCTGAGTCCAAGCTTGCGGTATTTCGTTCGGGTCTTTACTCGACAATAACATCAACGTGTATATCGATATTCTGATGTCATCGGGGTGTACATTGTATGAGAAAGTTTGTAACAGATCAGATTCTCCTTTTGATAATCGGGGGTGTGACCTTTTGGACGTTGGCATTTCATATGAGCGGGGCGACGGCTGTGAGGGTTGTACTACTGATTATATTGGTTCTGAGCGTTGGATATCTATGCCAAAAGGTTCTACTCCTTCCATTTGATATGCTTGTAGGGAAGAGAGAGCAACCAGCCTATTTTTCCGCGACAGCAGGAAGCATGTGGGGATACGAATTTTTTAGACACAGTTATTTCAGCGATTGGAAATTCTATTGGGGGAATCATCAGACCATTCACCTTCTGGCGGTGGATGTGTGTCCAGACATGTACCAACTGAAACATGGACAAAAGGTAAAGATTACGTATTACCGATTGTCCCGTATATTGCTGAGTTGTGAAATTATAGACGGGTAATACTGCCTACGACGCGCTGGGGCGGATGACCGCGATGGACGCGCAGAATAGCGGAAAGTCCGTGGTCAAGACCACGATCGGCTACAACGATCCCTCGTCCACGACGGCCACGGGGCAGGTCAGAACGTGGAAATCCGGCGCGACGACGTATACCTATGCCTATGACGCGCGCGGGAACATCACGTCCGTCTCCGACGGCCAGAGTACGACGACCTACGCCTACGACAACTTCGACCAGCTTGTTCGCGAGAACAATCAGGCGGCGGGGAAGACATGGACGTATGCCTACGATGACGGCGGCAACATCCAGAGCAAGACGGAGTACGCCTATACGACCGGAACCCTCGGCGCGGCGGTGCGCACCGTCACTTACGGCTACGGCGACGCAAGCTGGAGCGAGCTGCTCACGAGCATCGGCGGGCAGAGCCTGACGGCGGACGAGATCGGCAATCTTCTCAGCGATGGCACGTGGACGTACACGTGGCAGCACGGCCGCCAGCTCGCGGGGATGAGCAAGACCGGCCAGACAATCGCCTACGGCTACGATTCCGACGGCATGCGCATCACGAAAACCGTTAACGGCACGGCGTACAATTACCATTATCTGGGCGACCAGCTGGTGGAGCTGACGTGGGGCGGCAATAAACTGCACTTCACCTACGATTCAACCGGCCCGCTGTCCGTGAGCTACAACGGCACGGAGTATTTCTACGTCAAGAACGCGCAGGGCGACGTGACCGGCCTTGTCAGCGCCAGCGGCACGCGCGTCGTGACCTATACCTACGACGCATGGGGCAATCCGCTGAGCACCACCGGCTCGCTGGCCACCACCCTCGGCGCACAGAACCCCTTGCGTTACCGCGGATACGTCTACGACACGGAAACGGGGCTGTACTATCTGCAGAGCAGGTATTATAACCCGGGGTGGGGCAGGTTTATCAATGCGGATGCGTATTTGTCCACGGGACAGGGCTTCAATGGACATAACATGTTTGCATATTGCGGGAACAATCCGATTAGTCGTTATGACGTCGGCGGAATGTTTTGGAAGGAGACGATTAGAGGAAGCTTCCAAGCAATCAACAATGCTGGTATCGAACGAGGAATTGATACCGCTGCTATCGGGGCATTTTTCTTGCAAATGTATAAGGACAATGAAGGCGTTTACCACGCAAGCTTTGATTGTTGGCAACAGCTTTTTGGGTATAATAATTTGTATGATTTCTTTTTCGACTTGGGTACTAGTTGTGAACCTGCAAAATTTCCCTTTACATATAATGGGAAAGAATATATCATATGGATGTGGAAGGGAGATTATATTAATTTAGGTGCCGGTGCTGAATTGGGAATATATACGGGGGGTGAACCTCATTGGCATGTGGATAAGCGCCTTGCTATGACTATGTACGTAGAATTGCGATATAATGGGGCTACCATCATATCGCATAGCGATTATACTTGGTGGATTACCGGGTTTAATCCCAAGTATCAAAACAAGAGTGCGAGTAGCCTAACGGCTATATTTACCATACGATTCAATGATCCTGGTATGTACAATGCGTTTCGAAATTCGGGACATATGGGGTGGAAATTTGGCTTGATGCAAGGGTTTGGTATGGCCACTTTTATCTTCTGATACTATGAGGTGATCGATATGAGAAAAGTGTACTTGTCACTATTAATCATTTTGGTGTTATTATTAACATCTTGTTCGTCAGGTGATTCGAATATGGTAAGGGATTTATTTAGGAAAAATGAGAGAGAGGCTGCAAATGAACGTTTTGAAGAATTAGTAAAGGCGATTCAAAATCAAGACAGCGATTCCCTGAAATTGTTGTTTTCTGAAAAGTCACTGAAGGAATCACAGAATGCAGAGGAGGATATTCAAGCATTGCTTGATTACTTCCAAGGGGAGATGCTCTCATATAATGATTGGGGGGGGCCTGGAGCTAGAGGAGGGATGAATGCTGATGGTACAGGCCGTTATTGGAAATGTCTGTATGCGACTTATGATGTCGAAACAACTCAGGACCAATACCGCTTTGCTATGGAATTCATGTTACAGGATACTGCAGATGCAGACAATGTTGGAATAAGATCCCTGTATGTGATCCGATTGGCGGATGACCCGAATCCGCAGCGTGCTTACCGGGGCGATGGAGAGAATACACCGGGGATTAACATTAATAAAAATGCTTAATCCAACAAATGAAGGCAATGATCTGTCAATCGTATCGGACAGATCAGGGCATGGAAATCTGGCAGGACGCTATATGCACGGCGCAGAATATGGATGGAGTAGTGAGAAAAATTCAATGCTGTGCCCTGTAAAGTAGCGGTGAGTAAGAAAAAGGCAGAGAGATAGAACTCTCTGCCTTTTTCTCATACGGTGAGCGAATATGCAGCTCTGGCTCTTACTTAACATCCATCTTGTTGATCGGACACGATAATATCTATTTGAAAAACAGGTGGGGAGTAAGATGTGAGACAATTTCTAAGATAATGTACAATATTGGACCTGTTGACAAAGGTGGCGAAAACGTCCGTTCTATGGTAGGATAACCATAAGGAGGGATGCAGCATGATGGGACGCCAAAGCAGACAAATGGCAATGATTTTCGTGGATATTGAGTACTGATTCCAGAAACTCACCTACTGCGGAAGATCGAGCGGATGGTATCCTTCAACTTCATTTATGATCTTCTGGCGCCATATTATCCGGCAACAGGCCGTCCATCTGTCGACCCTGTCAGTATGTTCAAAGTGCTCTTGATCGGATACCTGTATGGCATCAAATCAGAGCGGCGGTTGGTGGAGGAAGTTCAGCTCAACATTGCCTACCGATGGTTTTGCGGATTTAAACTGGATGACACCATCCCAAATCACTCCACATTCAGTAAGACCAGAACACGAAAATGGCAGCAAAGCGATCTCTTTCAGAAAGCTTTCTATGAAATAGTCAAGCAATGCATAGACAGCGGGCTGATCGACGGAGAAGCTATGGCTGCGGATGGAAGCTACATTCCGGCCAACGTATCAAGAGAAAGCTGGATCAATGTAGAAATAGAAGTTGAACAGAGTATGCAAAGCTATCTCGATTCTTTGGATGAAGAGCTTTCCAATCAGCCGGGCTTCAAAAAGCCGCCAACAAAAATTGTAAGGAAGTGCCGTACCACCAGCCAAACAGATCCAGACAGCGGTTATATCAATCACGGCAGCAAACGCGGCATCGGGTATCTGATGGAAGCAACTGTGGACTGCAAACACGGCATTTTAACAGGCGTTGATGTATATCCTGCCAATGAGAAGGAAAGCATCCTGATCTTGCGACATTTGGAACGGCAAATCAATCTTGGTATCCCAATGAGCCGGCTTGCTCTGGATCGCGGATATGAGACGGGCGCTGTTCACCGAGGGCTGGAGCTTCTGGGCATTACCGGATATATCCCCGCAATTCAGTTCTCCAATCCACCTGAGAAATATGGATTCTCCTACGATCCACAGCTCGACGCATTCATCTGTCCGGAAGGAGTTCCTCTTACATACCACAGGCTAAATTGCAGCAAATCGACGGGCAAATATCTGCGTTGCTACCAGGTCGAGGGCGATGCCTGTATGCGCTGTCCAAAACGGCCGAGCTGTTTTGACAAGGCTGGAATTCGGCGCAGAGTGCTGGCCAGCAGTTGCTATCCGGCATTTTTCAGAGGGCACCAGCGCGTGGGAACTCCAGAATACCTGGCCATGATGCGGCTTCGTAAAATCTGGGCCGAGGGCAGCTTCTCCGTCTTGAAACGGGAACACTGTATTTCAAGGATTCGAAAAAGGGGCATTCTTGCAGCTACGGAAGAATGCCTCCTTGCCGCCATGGCCCTAAACCTCAAGAGGATGGTAAATGCCATCTTTCGCTATCCCCAAATTTACTGTTCTGCTGGAACCACTGTGGGTTTCAGCAGTTTTTTTTGCTTTTGTCAACAGGTCCAATTCTTGACGGAACCATATCTGGATTACTACAACAACCGCAGGATCAAGGCAAAGCGAAAGGGCTTGCCGCCTGCAATTCACAGACAGCAAGCCCTTTCGGCTGCTTGAACAATTTTTACTTCAAAATATTGTCTAACTTTTGGGGGTCACTTCACAAGAACCCTCGGGCTGCTTTTATTAAGCTTGCTTCTCTTTTCAGTGCGGGGAAACCGGGGGTCAGTCGACCATGCTCTTCAGGTTCTCGGCGACCTTGATGGGGGCCGCGGTCGCGGCCTGCACCTGCTCGACGGTGAACTCGGGGTTGATCTCGGTCATCAGGAGACCGTTGTCCGTGACCTCGAGGACGCACATCTCGGTGATGATCTTGTTGACGCAGTGGGAAGCGGTCAGCGGCAGACGGCACTTCTCGAAGATCTTGGGGTTGCCCTTGGCGGTGTGCTCCATGCAGACGATGCAGTGCTTCGCGCCGACACACAGATCCATCGCGCCGCCCATGCCGGGCATCTTCTTGCCGGGGATGATCCAGTTGGCGAGGTTGCCCTCAGCGTCGACCTCGAGCGCGCCGAGGAAGCACGCGTCGACATGGCCGCCGCGGATCAGGCCGAAGTTGGTGGCGGAGTCGATGAAGCCGCCGCCGTAGGCCACGGAGGAGGGGGTGCCGCCGGCGTCGACGACGTGGTAGGGATCGTAATTCTCATCGCCCTCCTTGGGTGCCTGACCCGCGGAGACGATGCCCAGCTCAGCGTGGATAATCAGCTCCACGTCTTTGGGCAGATAGTTGGGGATCATGGTGGGCAGACCGATGCCCAGATTGACGACGTCGCCGTCCTTCAGCTCTTTGGCGCAGCGCTTGGCGATAAAGCCCTTGATCTCGCTTCTTTCCATTACTTGCTCTCTCCTTCCACGATGTAGTCGACGCACATGCCATAGGTATGGATGTTCTCGGGGGCGATGGTGCCCACGGGGACGAGGTGCTCGCACTCGGCGATGACGGTGTCGGCGGCGGTGGCCATGACAACGTTGAAGTTGCGCATGGTGCCCTTGTACCAGCAGTTGCCGAACTCGTCGCACTCATAGGTGCCCAGCAAGGCGAAGTCCGCGTGGATGGGCTTCATGAGCAGATAGTCCTTGCCCTCGACCGTCTGGCGGCCCAGGCAGAGGGGGCTTTCCTCGACGAGGGTGTCGATGCCGACGGGGGTGAGCACGCCGCCCAGACCCGCGCCGCCGGCGCGGATGCACTCGGCCATCGTGCCCTGCGGGATCAGGTTGACCTCGAGGGTGCCCTCGGTGTGCTGCTGGCCGACCTCGGGGGTCATGCCGACGTGCGTGGCGATGACGCGCTTGACCTGGTGGTTATGAATCAGCTCCGCGATGCCGAAGAACTCCTCGCCGCTGGGGCCGGTCGCGCGGCCCATGTCGTTGGCGATCAGGGTGAGATCCTTGGTGCCGAGCTTAACAAGCTCTTTGACGATGGCGCGGGCCTGGCCGCAGGCCAGGAAGCCGCCGCACATGATGGTGGCACCATCCGGAATCATTCTCGCTGCCTCAGCGGCAGTCAGCACAGGTTTCTTTGCCATTTCTTTTCCTCCTACTCATTTTTATAAGCGGCGAAGTCGGATGGCTTCGTGACTTACAAAGAATACTATCATGCAATAACGCTATTTCAATAGAAATAGGTAGACCGGGAGAAACTTTTCCTCCGGGCAGGGGGCTTGCGGGGCGGACGGAGAGGGAGCAGAGGTGCCCCGCACCCCTCTCCGTCCATCGGATGTCTTATTTCATGCCGCGCTTGACCATCTCGGTCACGGCGAAGGAGGCGACGTCGTCGGCGTACTTGCCGGCGCCGAAGCCCGCGTCGAAGCCAAGCTCCTTGGCCAGCTCGTGCGTGATGCGCGGGCCGCCGCAGCAGACCACGAACTTGTCACGCAGCCCCTCGGCCTCAAGCAGCTCGATGAGGTTCGTCAGGTTCTGGATGTGGACGTCCTTCTGGGTGACCGTCTGGCTCACCAGCAGCACGTCGGCGTGCAGCTCCAGCGCCTTCTTGATGAAGTCCTCATTCGGCACCTGCGAGCCGAGGTTATACGCCTCGATCATCTCGTAGCGCTCCAGACCGTAGTGCCCGGCGAAGCCCTTGCGGTTCATGATGGCGTCGATGCCGACGGTGTGGGCATCGGTGCCGGTGGAGGCGCCGACCATCACAACCTTGCGGCCGATGTGCTCGCGGATGTAGTCGTTCGTGTCCTCCATGCTCATCACGTCGGACTCGACGGTGATGACGTGGATGTCCTCATAGTTGACGGAGTGGACGCAGCTGCCGTAGACGACATAGAAGGTGAACTCCTTGTCGAGCGCGTTGTGATAGGCCACGTTCGGCTCCTCAAGACCCATCTTCTTGGCGATCTGGCGGGCCGCCTCCTCACCGCGCTCGTCATCCTTGACGGGCAGGGTGAAGCTGGTCTGCACCTTACCGTCGTTCATCGTGTCGCCATAGGGCTTCAGGCGGGTCAGATCCAGCGTGGTATCGAAATCGATTTTATGGGTGTTATACAGTCCGCTGCTCATTCTGCCACCTTGCCTTTCATGACTTCAATGAAGGGATTGAAGTATTTGTCATCCTTGACAACGACTCCGGCCAGACCCTTGCCGCCGTCCTTCGGGCGCTTGACATCGGCGAAGATACCTTTCTCGATCGTGGTGAATAGGCCGAGCGTCTCGATCTCCTTGAGCAGGTCGGCCGCCTTCGTCAGCACCTCGTTGGCGCGGTTGCGGATGATGCCATTCTCCTTATAGGTCAGCTCGCTGCCGAGATCCTTCATCGTGCGGAAGATGTACTGCGCATTCTCGATGGAGAGCGCGCGGTCGGACATGAAAGGCGTGTGGATGGCCTCGGTCATCATACCGAGCAGGCACAGCCGCTGGTTGGTGAGGATCGTCACCATGTTGAACAGGGCGTCCTGAATATGGCCGCGGAAGATGTTGCCGGTCATGAACTTCGTCGGCGGCATGTACTTCAGCGGGGCGTTGGGGAAGATCTCACGGGCCATCTGCGCCTGCGCCAGCTCATAGAGGAACGTATTCTCGACGGAGGGATCCATCTCGAAGGCGTGGCCGAGACCCATCTGCTCCTCGCGCATACCGGCGTCCTTCGCGAAGGCCTCATTCAGGAACTGGGAGGCGAGCACGGTGTGGGCGGCGGTGATGGCGTCGTCAGTCGTCAGGTAGTTGTCCTCACCGGTGTTGATGATGACGCCCGCATAGCCGTTGATGACGCGGGAGAAGTACTGGTCGACGATCGTGCGCTGCATGTTGATGTCGCGGAACAGAATGCCGTAGAGAGCATCGTTCAGCATAACATCCAGACGCTCCAAAGCACCCATAGCGGCGATCTCGGGCATACACAGGCCAGAGCAATAGTTGCACAGGCGGATGTAGCGGTGCTGCTCCTCGCCGACCTCGTCGAGCGCGGCGCGCATCAGGCGGAAGTTCTCCTGCGTGGCATAGGTGCCGCCGAAGCCCTCGGTCGTTGCGCCATAGGGGACATAGTCCAGCAGCGACTGACCCGTGGTACGGATGACGGCGATGATGTCCGCGCCCTGCTTTGCGCCCGCCTTGGCCTGGATAATATCCTCATAGATATTACCGGTCGCGACGATGATGTACAGATACGGGCCTTCCTTGTCACCGAACTCCTTGAGATACTCGTTGCGGCGGCGGACATTCTTGTTGATGCGCTCGATGGTCGCGTTCACGACCGGGGTGATGGCGGCGCGGATCTCCTCGTCGGAGTGGGCGGGAACCTTGGACAGATCCAGCTCACCCCGGTCGATGGCCTCAGCCACGGCCTGGGGATCCATACCGGTTTCGATCATGGCGTTGCCGATGGCCCACGACGCGCCGACGGGGAGGAAGGACGTGGCCATCATGTGATCAACAACGACGTTGGGCAGGGGGACGTCCATGTCGTTGACACCGTCGATGCCCAGCAGGCGGCAGACCGCACGCTCCACCGTGACGGTGGTGTGCTGGTCAATGAAGCGCTGGGTGTCGTCCGCCACATACGCGGCGGAGGCACGGGCCTGATTGACCAGATCAAAATTCAAGCCGAGTTTGCTTTCCATAGTATACCTCTTATTTCTTCACGTGGCGCTCGTTGCGCAGCAGCTTGGTGGGCTCGAGATAGCGCTGCGGTGTGCCCTCGGCGACCCATGCAACACCGGTCTTTTCGACCTTCTTCTTGCCGGTGCAGACGTCGCAGTGGCAGTTCTGGACATAGTGCTCAGGCTGCGTATAGGAGGTGATGACACCCTCGAAGTTGCGCAGGATGACCTTGCGCGGTGTCTCGGAGATGAGGTAGTTGGGCATGACCGGGGTCTTGCCGCCGCCGCCGGGCGCGTCGACCACGAACGTGGGAATGCAGTAGCCGGAGGTATGGCCGCGCAGGGCCTCCATGATCTCGATGCCCTTGGAGACAGGGGTGCGGAAGTGGCTCAGGCCGAGGGACGGGTCGCAGGCATAGATGTAGTACGGGCGCACGCGCATCTTGACGAGCTCGTGAACCAGATCCATCATGACGTGGCTGCAGTCGTTCACGCCGGCCAGCAGCACGGACTGGTTGCCCAGGGGGATACCGGCATCGGCCAGCATCGCGCAGGCCTTGGCGGCCTCGGGGGTGACTTCCTTCGGGGTGTTGAAGTGGGTGTTGAGCCAGATGGGGTGATACTTCTTGAGCATATTGCACAGCTCCGGCGTAATGCGCTGCGGGCAGACGACGGGGGTGCGGGAGCCGAGACGGACGATCTCTACGTGCGGGATCGCGCGCAGGCGCTTGATGATGTACTCCAGATTGTCATCGGAGACCATCAGGCAGTCGCCGCCGGAGAGGAGGACGTCGCGGACCTCGGGATGCGCGGCGACGTAATCGATGCACTTGTCGATTTGCGCCATCGGCACCTCGCAGTCATTCTGGCCGGCAAAGCGGCGGCGCGTGCAGTGACGACAGTACATGGAGCACTGGTCGGTGATGAGCAGCAGCACGCGGTCGGGATAGCGGTGCGTCAGACCGGGGGTGGGGGAGTCGGTGTCCTCGTGCAGGGGGTCGGCGTCCTCATAGTCGGCGTACTCCAGCTCCTCGGCACGGGGGATCGCCATCTTGCGGATGGGATCGAACGGATCGTTCAGGTCGATCAGGGACAGATAATAGGGGGTGATGGCCATGCGGAGCTTGCCGAGCGTCTTGGCAACACCGGCCTCCTCATCGGCGGTCAGGTTCATGTACTTCTTCAGATCCTCCACCGTCTCAGCGCGGTTGGCGACCTGCCAATGCCAGTCATTCCACAGATTTTCGGGGACGTCAGCAAACAGACCGTTACGAGTCTTCATAATCGAATATCTCCTTTATATGTCCTAAAATGGGGGAAAAAGCCTATAAAAAGGGCAGGGAAACCGGGAGAACCGGCCTCCCTGCCGTCGGTTAATCAATCAGCAGTACTTCTCGTCGAACAGCTTGCGCAGCTTGGGATTCTCGCGCAGCACATCGAGGGTGATCTGAGCATGGTTCTTGGTGTAGCCGTTGCCGATGATCATGGTCACGTCCTTGCCGATACCCTCAGCGCCCAGAGCAGCCTTGGTGAAGGAGGTCGCCATGGAGAAGAAGTACACCATACCGTCGTCGCGGACAGGCAGGATGGCGGACATCTCGCAGGACTCGATGTTCACGCAGCAGATGGAGAGGTCATACTCCTTGCCATCGTTGACAGCCAGAGCAGCCTCCATGACCTCAACGGGCTTGGTGCAGTCGGCGACGATGACGTCGGTGTAAACGCCGAGCTCCATCAGGCCGGGAACCTGCTTGGGGTTGCGGACAACGCCCACGACCTTGCCCTTGGGGCCGACCTTCTTCATGGCCTCCCAGCCGCACAGCACGCCGGACTTGCCGTTGGCGCCCAGAATCAGGACGCTGTCGCCCTCGTGGGGCAGCTTGCGGGCCTGCGCGGGAGCGCCGGCCACGTCCAGAGCGGCCAGAGCGAGAGGCTCGGACATATCATCGGGCATCTTGCAGTACAGGGCGGACTCAAACAGGATGGCCTTGCCGACGATGTCGACACGGTCGATATCCTTATGGATGGCGAGGATCTTGTCGATCTTCAGCGGGGTCATGGACAGGGACACGAGGGAGACGATCTTGTCGCCCTCCTTCAGGTCGAAGCCGGGCTTTTTCTTCAGGTCCTCGCCGATGTGAGCGACGACGCCCTTGAACATACCGCCGGAGCCGGTGACGGGGTTCTGCTGCTTGCCGCGCTCGGCGACGATCCCGAGGATCATCTCGCCGATCTTCTTCTCGTCGCCGCCGCAGGCCTCGGAGATCTGGGTGAAGGAAGCGGAGTCGATGTTCAGGGAAGTGACGTCGCAGACGATCTCGTTGGAGTAGACCTTGGACATATCGTTGTCGATCTTCCAAGCAGCCTGGGTCAGAACGCCCTTGGGCTCGATAACGCGGTGAGTACCGTACTTGTTGCCTTTCAGTTCAGCCATGATAAATTTCCTCCTAATTAATCTTTTCTCTATACTATGGTGGGGTTTGGTGTTTCAGTAGGGGTTGTACGTTTTTTTACTGCAGGGGCTTGAGGCTCAGGATCTGACGCGCCTCGGCGGGCGTTGCGATCTCGCGGCCAAGTTCCTTGGCGATGCGGACGACCTTGGCGACGAGTTCACCATTGGACGCGGCCTTCTGACCCTTGCCGAGGTAGATATTGTCCTCAAAGCCGACACGGACGTTGCCGCCCATCGCAATGGCGGCGGCCGCCATCGTCCAGGCCGCGCGGCCGACGCCGGAGACGGTCCACGTCGCGTCAGAGGGGATCTTGCTGGCGAAGAAGGCCAGATTCTCCACGGTGGCGGGGGTGCAGCCATGGACGCCGAGCACGAAGTTGAACTGCATCGGGTGGCCGGGCACCTCACCCTTCTTGGCCATGCCGAGGACGGTGTCGATGTGGCCGAGCTCGAAGCACTCATACTCGGGCTTGATGCCGTTTTCGATCATGCGCTTGCCGAAGGCACGCATGGTCGGCATGGTGTTGTCGAAGATCTCGTCGCCGAAGTTACAGGTGCCGCAGTCGAGCGTGGCCATCTCGGGGAACAGCTCTGTGGGCTGCAGGCGCTCCTCGGGGCTCATGCCGGTGGCGCCGCCCGTGGAGGGGATCATGATCACGTCGGGCAGTTCCTTGCGGATGGCGTCCATCACAACACGGAAACGCTCACGATCCTGGGTGGGGGTGCCATCGTCCTCGCGGACATGGATGTGGAGAATGGCCGCGCCGGCTTCATAGGCGCTCTTGGCTTCGCGGACCATCTCTTCGATGGTGTAGGGGACAGCGGGGTTCTGGGCCTTTGTGACCTCAGCGCCGCAGATGGCGGCGGTAATGATCAGCTTTTCCATCTTGACCGCTCCTTACTTCTTGATTTCCTTGCGCTGGCAGTCCTTCGGCGTGACGCAGGTGCCGTGGGCGCGGCACACGATCACAGGCTCGTCGAGCACGTCGGCGGCGGAGGCGCTGATGTCGGGGCGGGAGACGATGACCTTGCGGGCCTCAAACTTCATGGTGCGGGAGGTGTTGCCGATCTTCTCGATCTCGCCGTAAGCTTCGATGTAGTCGCCGGCGTAGACGGGGGCGAGGAACTCGACGTTGTCATACGCACAGAACAGACCCTCGTCGCCGTCGCACTTGATGAGCAGCTCCGTGGCCACGTCGCCGAACAGGTGCACCATGTGCGCGCCGTCGACCAGGTTTCCGCCGTAGTGCGCGTCCTTCGCGCTCATGCGCAGGCGGAGCAGGGATGTCATCTTTTCCATGAGATTGTCCTCCTTCAAAAAATTTGGATGTGCTTGTTTGGGCATTACAGAATCCTCTACAACCTCTCGGCCGTGAACACTCCTTCGGGCATGAAAAGAGCGCCATCGGTCATCGGAATGACCAATAGCGCTCCATGTTACAAAACATGACAGTAACGTTACTTGCATAACGCTCCCAAGAATGCGGCGCGGGCGCTGCCGTATCCCTTCGGCGGAAAGCCCCTTCCCGACCTGCTCACGAGTGCCCTCTCACACATGTGCCAGTACCCTGCTTTCCGCGCCTCTATTGTCTGTTATATGAAATTCTGTACTCTGAATATAAACCATTTTGTGCCTTTTGTCAAGATGCTTTTGTGAAGAAAATGACGATAATTTTTTTGCGGCGCAAAAAGAATTTTTTGTTCCAAAGGGGGCTCAATATGCCTGCTGGATCTTCTCCAGGATCTCCGGCTTGAGCGAGAGCATCCGGCAGATGTTCAGCGCGTCGCGCGGGCAGTCGGACGCGCCCTCCACGCGGTAAAGACCGTAGTTCATGTGCCGCGCGATGACGGCCACGCCGTCCTCGCCGCTGGCGGCCAGCTCGCGGCGGATCTCCTCCGGGTCGACGTCGCGCAGGCCGATGATCTGATAGTGCGCGTGCGCAAACTCAGCGACCTTGTCATAGTGCGTCGTGAGCAGGGAGATGGCGTCGACGTCGTTGAGATAGCGCGTCACGGCCTGCACGATGCGCGCGCCCTCGTCGGGGTTCGTGCCGCGGGCGAACTCATCGAGCAGGAACAGGGAATACCCATCCTCAACCTCGCTGAGCGCCTTCTGGAACTCCACGATTTCCGAGCCGAAGCCGGACAGGCCCGACTGGATGGACTGCAGGTCGTCGAAGAGCATCTTCACGCTGTGGAAAAGCGGCATCCGCGCACGCTTCGCGCACACGAGGAAGCCCGCCTGCAGCAGCAGCACGTTCAGAGCGACCGTCTTCATGGCGACGGACTTGCCGCCCATGTTCGCGCCCGTGATGACCGTCGCCCCGCGCGTGAGCGCGATGGAGACGGGGACAAAGCGCCGGCCCTTCTGCTCGAGCAGGTCGCACAGCTCCGGGTTCACCATGTCCGTCAGCTCCAGCTCGCCGTCCGTGATTTCCGGCAGAATCCCACCGTAGCGCACGGCGAACAGCGCCTTCTGGATGATGAAGTCGAGCCGCCCGAGCGTCTCCGCGTCCTCCAGCAGACCGTCCGCCAGCGGCGCGAGCGCGGCGCCCATGGCGCGGCGCACCTTCGTTTCCTCACTGTCCTCCTCGGCGCACAGGCGCGTGCGCTGCATGCGGAGGTTTTCCTTCTCCGCGTCGGTCTGCGCGTGGAAGAGCTGCTCCTCGAGCTGCTTTTTTGCCTGTCGGATCTCGCGCAGGCGGGGGGTGGCGCTGTCAGGGATGTAAAAGCCGCGGCTGCGGGTGTTGTCGGGGTCGAGGATGGCGAGTGCGGGCGACGGATCGTGGAAGGCCAGACCGCGGAAATCCGTCACGGCGCGGATCTGTTCAAAGAGCGGGATAATCGTTTCCAGCCGCTGCAGATACCCCTTGATCTCGAACAGCTCGACATGGTCGGGCGTCTCCAGCTCGCGGCAGCGGCGCAGAGAGCCTCGGATGTCCTTGATCTGGCAGAGGGCGATCATGACCTTGTCATAGGTTTCCTTCAGCTCTCCCGCGGCCTTCGCGGCGCGGTCGACGTTATACAGCTCCGTCTCCAGCTCCGCGCGCTCCTCCGGCGCATAAAATCGCAGCCGGCGGATGCGCTCGCTGCCGAAGGGACTGCAGCCGTGCAGGCTCTCCAGAATATACTGCAGGCCGATTTTTTCTCTCTCCTCGAAACGAATGCGGATCATGTCAGCTCCTCCTTTACGTTGATGACGGGTACGTCCACCGCCTCCTGCAGCCGCGCGCGGAACTCGTCCTTGTCGAACTTCCAGCCGTAGGCGGAGACGGGGTTGACGGTGATGCACAGCGTGCGCGCGGCCTCGGCCGTCTCGAGCCGCACCTCACGCAGCTGCATTTTGTCGAGCGTGTCGGGGCTGAGCAGCACCTTGCTCGGGTCGGCGACGACGAGCCGGTTTTTGCGCAGCACGCCCGCGCGCAGCAGCGGCAGCACCATGCTGTCGGTCAGCGCGCCGGTGACGAGCGCCTCGCCCTGCTCCTTCAGGCACTGTTCCAGCGTCCCCTCCGGGGCGGCGGGGACGGTCTGCGCCTTCGGCAGGTTCATGATGCGGTAGATGCTCACGGTGTCGGCGATGACTTTCTCCATGCGCATGTGGTAGCTCGCGCCGGTGCAGAGGACGATGCCCTCCGCCACCTGCCGCGCGCCGAGGGACTTGCGCCCGAGCGCGCCGTCGATGATCGACTGCTCCGCGCCGAGGTCGAAGAACGTCTGCGACACGCTTTTGAGCTGCGTCGTGATGGACGGCCCCGCGAGCTGGACGTATCCGTCGCTGCGGGCGCGCATGATGATGACCTCGCCGAGCGGCGTGGGGATGCCGGTGCTCACGAGAATCTCCTTCGTCACGTCGCCGAGCCACAGCATATCCTTTGCCGTGGCGATGAGTGTCCCGGCGGGGACGAAGATGCTGGGCTTTTCCGTGCCGGTCACGACGTCGGTTGACTCGCCGTCGCGCCCGATGGACGTCAGCCCCAGCACGCGGCCGCGCCCGCTGTGGGCGAGCAGCCAGTTGAGCATGGTCGTCTTGCCCGCGTTCTTGCACATGCCGACGATGGACATGCTGCGCACCGACTGCAGTTGCTGAATCAGATTGGAGGACATATTCGCTGCTCCTTCCGCTGAAGTTGTCATATCAAACAATGATTATAGCGTAGCACCGCAAAAAAATCAACCCGGCGGGCAAAAAGCACAAAACCGCAGCGGAGAAACACCGTTTCTCCGCTGCGGCTTAAAAGAATAGTGTTCTCAGCAGATCATTTCATAAAATCCCGCCGTCTCGAGATCGGCGGAAATCTCCTCGAGCCGGGGCTTGTCGCCCGGCTCGCCGCGCCAGGCAAGGCCGCAGTCGGCCGTGATCTCCCGCGGCACGGGGATCAGCCGTCCGGCAAGACCCGCCGCGCGGCAGCGCTTCTCCATCGCCATCGCCCCGGCGGTGGTGTGGAACGTAATGAGCAGATGCATTTTTCCGGCAATCATCGCGCAATTTCACGGACGGCCGCAAGCGCGGCGTCCGTATCCTCCTCCGTATTCATCCAGCCGAAGCTGAAGCGTACCGCGCCGCGCTCCACAGTGCCGAGCGCCCGGTGCAGCCGCGGGGCGCAGTGCGCCCCGGCGCGCGTGGCGATACCGTAGTCCTGCGCGAGCACGTCGCTCACCTGCGACGAGTCGTAATCGCGGATGTTGAGCGTCACGATCGGCGCGCGGTCCCATGAGGAAAAGTCGCCGTAGACCGTCACACCCAGCGTATTCGCCGCGCCCTCGTAAAACCGCCGCGCGAGCGCAAGCTCGTGACTGCGGATCGTCTCGCGCCCGACGCTGCGAATATAGTCCATCGCCGCCATCAGACCCGCGATGCCGTGGCCGTTGAGCGTACCGGCCTCGAGCCGCGTGGGATACTCGCGCGGCTGCTGCGGCAGATATGTCTGCACGCCCGTGCCGCCGACCTTGAACGGCCGGATCTCCACGCCCGGGCGCACGCACAGCCCGCCCGTCCCCTGCGGCCCCATGAGACTCTTGTGCCCCGTGAAGCAGAGCACGTCGATGTGCTGGCGCTCCATGTCGATCTCCACCGTGCCCGCCGTCTGCGACGCGTCTACGACGAACAGCAGTCCCCGCTCATGCGCGAGCCGCCCGATGCGCCCGATGTCGAGGAGGTTCCCCGTCAGGTTCGACGCGTGCGTGCAGACGATGGCCCGCGTGTTCGACCGGATGAGCGCGGCGAAGTCATCATAGCGCACGCGCCCGAGCCGGTCGGCGGGGACGAACGAGACGTCTACGCCCTCGAGCCGGTAGAGCGGGCGGAGCACGGAGTTGTGTTCACAGTCGGTGGAGATCACATGATCCCCCGGCGAAAACAGCCCGCCGATCGCGATGTTCAGCGCCTCGGTCGAGTTCGCCGTGAATGCCACATGGTCGGCGCGCGGACAGCCGAACAGCGCCGCGGCGGCCTCGCGTGCATCGTAGATGATGCGGGACGCTGTGAGCGATTCCTCGTGCGCGCTGCGCCCGGAGTTGCCGAGCGTCGTCATGGCCCGCACGACCGCGTCGATGACGCAGGGGGGCTTGCGCAGCGTCGTGGCGGCGTTGTCGAGATAGATCACGGCTTCACCACGAGGGCGGCGTGCGTGAGCTTTTCGACGATGTCATACATGTTCGTCACGCCGCCTACGGCCAGCTGCTCTGTCAGACCGTAGTGGTTCAGGCAGGTGCCGCAGGTGAGAATCTCCACGCCGCGCGCGGCCATGTCCTGAAGGTCCTCCAGCGAATCCGAGCCCTGCACTGTCAGGTGCGCCCCACCGTTATAGAAGAGGATCGTCTGCGGCAGCTCCGGCTGGTGCGCGAGCGCGTAGAGAAAGCCCTTGAGCAGCACGCGCCCGAGTTCGTCGCTCCCGCGGCCCATGACGTCGGTGCCGACCGCGACGACCACATTTCTGCGGTAGGGGAGACAGGTGTCCTCCGCCTGCGCGGCGACCGGCGCGCCTTCGCCGACGGTCATTGCGACGATGAAGTGCGCGTCCTCCGGCTGGGTGACGGCAACGTCAAGCCCGCGCTGCGCGGCTAGACGCTTCAGGTTCTCCACCGCGACGGCGTTGTCCGCATGCACCTCGAGCGTCCCGCCGGTCATCCCGGCCAGCGCTTCGTTCGCCTTCACCACCGGCAGCGGGCAGGCCAGCCCGCGCGCATCCAGAGAGGTTTTCATAAAACGGTTCCTCCTCGCTATTCTGAGTTGAGAATATTGTAGCACAAAGTGGGAAAATTGCAAGCGGGGAAGGAGTCTGCCGGTCGGCCGCGGCGGGGCACATGGGTCCGTTTTTTCGGTGGATTGGTGGATAAATCGGCATGTACTGC
>ENA-UONQ01000863-UONQ01000863.1-human-gut-metagenome-genome-assembly--contig:-CS26-NODE-863-length-32188-cov-5.869044_pt1 | contig 32188 bp, 23 predicted proteins | sample MGYA00242460_ERZ724007 | MGnify/ENA metagenome assembly ERZ724007
AGATATATCTGCGTCCTATCCGTGATATTCTCCATTATACTGTATCAGAGTCACATCCTCCACACCCTCCAGGGAACGGAGCTTTTCCATAAACGTCATATCCTCTCTCTTCAGAAACAGTTCCACCGCCATTTCCGTTTTCTCTCCCCGCATGGTTTTCGATTTAATAAAGTGCTTCATATGACCAAAGGTCTGGATAATTCTGTCCCCTGTAGTATCGCCTGTATAATGAAGCACAGCAATATAAACCTTCCCCTTTTCCTGCCGGTAATATACTGCCGCCAGAATTCCAATCATAATCAATGCCGCTGCAAGAGCCAGCACATACATTCCCGCTCCGGCAGTAATTCCGCTTGTAATTGCCCAGAACAGATACAGCAGATCCATCGGATCCTTAACTGCCGTCCGGAAGCGGACAATAGACAGAGCGCCGACCATACCAAGAGAAATCACTATGTTGGTACTGATAGCCAGCGTAATCGTACAGGTCATAACTGTCATTCCCACAAGTGTCACAGCAAAACTCCTGGAATACACCACACCCATATAAAACTTTTTGTATACCGCATAAATCAGGAATCCCAGCACTACAGACATCATCATGCAGACAGCCAGCCTTCCCATATCATACTGGATCATTTTCGCTGATTCCAGTATTGATTTTTTAATTACATCCTTTACACTCATTTTCCGCCCTCCGCTTTTTCCAAAATCTGTACATTATCTTCTCCGCTCCTCCACCAGTCCCTTTTCCTGTGTTTCCTGCCAGTATCCGAATCCGGTCCTATATGCCGTCTTCTCACAGCAGAGAACGTATTTGGACACTGCTGTAAATTCCTGTGCTGACGGCGGAATCAGACTGCGCACAATCTGAGGCAGAAATTCTGTAAATTTCACTTCCATAACCAGCTTTCCCGGCTCTAAAACCGGCAGTACAGGAAGCGCTGAATCAAAAATATCAAAGCTTCCCACAGCCGCCCGCACATTGCGATCCATAGTAACCCGAACCGTTCCCTCGTCCAGAATCCAGGGCTCCCGCTCATAATCCACAATCACCTTCGGCCTCATGCAGCTGCAGATGCATTCTACATAAAACTCCCGCACCAGCGGTTCCGGATGATGCAGCATAAAATCATACCGTCCATCCAGAATCCACTCCGCCTCCTGTCGTGTCAGCTTTGCATCTTCTTTATAAATATAACTGCCGAATTTTTTCTTTCGTTCCAGCCGAATCATCCGGTCACTGCAGTTGTAAATGCGTATCCTGTATTTTTTCCGCATCAGAATCCCTGCTTCCTTCTCCTCCAGCGCACTGTTCCAGTAATCATCAAAATAAAGACTCCTGATCCGGTAACCGCCGTCCCCGGCATGAGGATCCGGTTTTAAGATGCAGCTCAGGCGCTGATTCAGCACAATCCTTTCCGGCTCACTGATCAGATATTTCCACTCATTTCGAAATCGCTCCCTGCTTTCGCTATTCTTCATAAATATCCTCTTCAATCGTGCCATCCTTATGGATGTAAAAACATTTTATTCCATAGTTTTTTCCATTTTCTGCAACATAATAATCCTGGGCATCCTGGGTCCAGCCCGAGGTGTTGGTTGCCCGGATCCGTACAAAATACTGGCCCGGTCCCGGAAGCGGGGTCTCAATATCTGTAAGAAGATGGTTTTCTGCATGAAAAACTACATTCTGGAATCTGTAATCCGATGCCAGTTCTACGGTATAGCGGATTGTTTCGGCGTCCAGATCATAGGCCGGCTCCCACATCAGTCTTAAAATACCGTTGTCATTTTCCGGTACTCCGATAAAAAACGGCATCGGTTTTTCCAGACTGTCCCTGTATTTCTCATAGCTTTTTTCAATTTCTCCCGGAATCTGCCTCAGGACAGTTTCGTATTCCGCCTCTGTCAGAGGGGCATACATACGATCCGGCATCCGGTATAAATAAGGTCTTACTGCTTCACCATAACGATTTACCAGTTCTCTGACATAATCCTCCGTCAAAATTCCCCTCAGATCCTGTATTGCATCATCCAGCTCCTTTCGGAAGGACTCTGACTTCAGACACCGCTGCAGCAAAACATTTCCCCAGTAATTGGTGATTCCCTCCTCCCAGCTTCCCCCGTCTACCCATTTCATGATTTTTCTCTCCGGCTGTTTCAGAGAGGCATCCAGATCCCAGGGAAGAAAATACCAGGTATTGGAATTTAACGGGCTGTACAGATATGCATTTCTGTTTATCGTATCCAGGTTATTTATTAAAATATTAAAAGCCATCCAGTAGCAGATGTTCTCCCGGTCAAACCAGTCCTCCAGCACCTGTTCAACGGGAATCGATACATCATTCACATCCTCCAGCATCTGAATCAGCTTCGTGTGATCCCGGTTTCCCTTAATTTCCAGCACACCCTCAAAGTCTGCCAGGTTAAACTCCGGATCCTCTTCCAGACGAATCTTATCCTCGTAACGGTAAAATTCAAAAAAATTCACTTTATATAAATGACCGTTTTCATCCAGTCCATGTGTCCGCAAAGCTGTTTTATTCAGCTGTTCCACCTGAGTATAAAGCCCGTAATCTTCAAACTTTCCGGAACCGCCTTTTGTCTCGTCCTTCACATACAGATGTACAAACTGCGTCCTCAGCCCCATTAACTGAGGAATATCCTGAATCATCCGAAATCCCAGCTTGTTCCGAAAACGGATTCCGTCTGCCTGATGCTTATTCAAAGCAATGGTCCGCTGTCCATTCCAGGTACCCTTATTCTTTTTTAATTCAATTTTATAGTTTTTCTGAGAAGCTCTGCTGGAAGTCTGCCCGCGGATCTGAACCGTGGCGTTGGGCGCATGTTCTCCGTATCCGACCATTCCGGGAAGAGGACCATTTTCGTCCCCGACCTGCAGCAGTCCGTTTACCTGGTAGCGCTTCACTCCCATCTCTGCATAATCATACACAGACCAGGTATTGATCTCCTCCCAGGTATGATCTGTATTTTCTGCTGCATTTCCCGAACTTACAGTCAGATACATTGTTACTACACTGGTATCATCTGTATTTTGATACAGAAGCTCCTTGTCCCGCAGATGAATATCCTGAATATCCGGAAGCTCTGCAATTTCTGTTATGCCCGGTTCCGCCTTCCGCCCATCCTCTTCCGGCTGTTTTTCCTCTCTGAAAGTCTCTGCCGCTCCACAGCCGGAAAGAAGCACAGATACTGCTGCCGCTGCCAGAACTCTCACCGCGGCTGTTTTCCATTTCCACTGTTCTTTTTTCATAATTTTACTCCGTCCTCTTTTTCACACTTCCTGTTCCTGCCCGCTCTTCCAGAAAATCTCCAAGCCGTTCAAACCGTCCCCGCCTGTTTTCTGCAGCCATTGGCTGAATACTTAAAATCCGATAAGGCAGCTGCCCGGTGAACAGCCCCAGCCGCACAACAACTGCAGCAAAAAACAAAGCGCAGCCGAAAAAGAATCCGAATCCATAATATACTGCAGAAAAACGGAAGGAAACCAGAGTTCCGATTGTCGTGGAAGCTGCAAACAGAACAGACACTGCCAGGGCGCCGCCGTAATCTGCAAAATACAGAAGCATTAAAAAAGCAGAATTTCCCACTGCATACATACCATATCCCACACACAAAATCCGGAAATATCCCTCCATCAAATCCGTCATACCCAGGGGCAGACGTTCCAGCACCGCTGTTCCCAGAGCAATGCACACTGCGGAAACAAACAGCTGGCGCATGGCCAGATAGGAAAGCTCTGTCCGCAGAACACGAAGCATCTTATGCTCTGCCTGCTGAATATCAAGAATCGAACCGCCGTCATTAAACAGACTGTAATAAGTGCGGTAATGAGGATAGAAGTTTACCTCCGCTGATACTACAAAGTTAATCGTTGTTACCAGGATCGTTACAAAAGCAAGAAGTGCCGGAATATCATAGGCCGGCGCCCCGTAAAACAATCCCCGGATCCGAATTCCCGCAGGCCCGTACCACATCAGAACCAAATGGGCAAACAGACCCAGATTCATAAAAAATCCAGCCATTGCCAGAGGAAGAAAATGATCCAGCCACTTCAAAAACAAAAATACCGGTTTTCGTTCCATGGGAAATACCGAGTGAAGCAGATAAACATCCCACACAAGCATCAGACCGTATCCGAAAATCACAGCCAGCATCAGTCCCTCTGCTGCCGGAACCCCGAACATCAAAAGCAGAAAGCCCAGCCCGAAGCTGCCCGCTACTGCTGCCAGAAAAGACAGCATCAGCTCTCTGTATTCCTTAATTGCCGTCAGATAACTCATGGCATTCCAGATAATAATCATTTCCTCAAACAGCCACCAGCACAGCAGACCGTCTGCCAGAGGAATTCCGGAAACAAGCAGAAACAAACCATAAAGGACTCCCCCGGAAACAAGCATGATACTGTTTGACCCCCAGAAGGAGGGCAGAATCATTTCTCTGCGTTCTTCATACAGCATATCTGCCGTAAAACGTGTCACTGTCATGGAGAGAAGGCTGCTTACCATCAGAGAAGCCAGAAGTGTATAGGTCAGCATACTGACCAGAAATTCCCGTTCTGCCCGCGGCGTTCCCCAGATCTCGCACAGGAAGGTGATTCCAATCAGAAGCAGAACTCCCAAAAGCATCGGCCCCGCTGTAATAACGCCGGCATATCCATATGCACGAAACAGGCCGAACAATCCTTTTTTCTCAAACAGCTTTTTCAGCTCAAACCCGATTCCTGCCATAAACAGTCTCCACCTCCCGATACAAATCTCTGTACTTTTCCATCATCTGCTCATGACGGTACCGGCGCTCTACCCGCTTCTGACCGTTCCGCCCCATGCGGATTCTCCGCTCCCGGGACGCGCAAAGCTTTTCCATTGCCTCAGCAAGACCTTCCCTGTACATAGGCGGCACACAGTAACCGGCTGCTCCTGATTCATCCCCCTGTTCTCCGTACAAAAGTTCCTTGCAGCAGCCCACATCCGTGGTCACACAAGGTCTGCAGGCCGCCAAAGATTCCAGAACCGAAAGAGGCTGTCCCTCAGAAATACTGGTCAGAATGGTGAAATCCAGCTTTTCCATATACATTGCAATGTCTACCCGGCCGGTAAACAAGATTTTCTCTGTCATTTCCAGCTGTTCCACCAGTTCGCGGCACTCTGCCCCATACTCCTCGTCATCGGTACCGCCCATAATATGAAGCCGGATCCGATCCCGCCGGGCACACAGCTCATAGAACGCATGAATCATGGTTTTCACATCTTTAATCGGCGCAAGCCTCACAATCGCTCCGATATCAATCCACCCGTCTTCTTTTTTTAACGGAATCTCTGCCATTCTCTCAAAGAAAATACCATTTCCGATTACCCTGCACCGTTCCGGATCGCATCCCATCTCAATCTGAGCTGCTCTTGCTCTTGAAAACAGACTGGTGATCCGGAACGCTCTCTGATAAATAACAGAAGACAGCATATAAAAGAAACGAATCCAATGCTTTTTAAACGCAGGCATGACCCACTTTGCCCGGATGATTTCCTCCTCCCTCTCTCTGGTATAGATTCCATGTTCTGTCAGCAGAAGCGGTTTCTCATAAAGATAACTGCCCAGAGACGCCAGCAGACCTCCGTATCCTGTGGAAATTGCATGGTATGCATCCGCCTCCGGCACCTCAGTCCCCAGCAGATAAAGAACAGGGAGAAGCATGGAACGGATTGTGTGAAACGCGTCTGCAAAAGCAATATACGGATACCGCTCCCGGCACACCTCTGTCAGAATTTCCAGAAACCAGGTGCTTTTTAAATAAGAGAGCGGATTCAGACGTTCCTTCTGATAAAGATCAAACAGAAGATTCCAGTCCGGATTTCCGCATTCTATCAAAGCAGCCAAAGCGGCTGTCTCCTGCTCGGTATAATGATGCAGCATCCGTCCCTTCTGCTCCCTGATTTTCAGAGCATCATTTAAAAATACCTCCTGTACCTGAACAACATTGGAGGGAAGCCGGTATACAAACTTCCCTCTTTGTCTGCTGTCTGCTCCAATCACCCACAGAACGAACTCATGCTCTTTCATTTTTTCAAGATACTGGTGCATCCAGGTTGATACACCTCCGTGTACATATGGATAACTGCCCTCCAGCACAAGACAGATTTTCATGTTCTCTCCTCCAGTTCTATGGTTACAACAGGCTCCCGCGCCTTCAAAAGATACAAATCTCCCTCCAGCAGACTTAACTCGCCTCCGGTTACACGTCCCGGATCCTTTTCATGAAACCGCACAAAAAACCATGCTTCATCATGAAAATTTTCCAGAGTCAGCGTGTACCTGTCTTCCTCCAGCTGCCGCTTGGGGGAAACGGCGCAAAAACGCTGGATAGAGCCGGAAAGCTCCGAACCAGTCAGTCTTCGAATCCCCGGCGCAGAATCAAACAGCCAGGTCATATACTGATCCAAACGCCCTTTCAGCGCCTCCCATCCCAGAGCCGCGCCGCGATCCTCATCCAGCAAATCATCAGGATGAATAAAATGACTGCTGACCATATGCATATTCAGCTCCGAAACGGCAGACAGCTTCATATAATCATCCAGAACCGCCCCGGAAATAATTCTGGGCTGCTCTACGATTCCGTCCTCTGACACTGAGAACTCCTGCGTGTATACACAGTCGCCGGAAAAATAGTTACTGGCAATTGTGCGGATATGAGGAAATTCCTTCACAAGCAAATCCCGTCCTTCCTTTGTCAGCACGTTGGACGGCGGCACATAAACCGTCTTATCTGCAGCCGGATACAAATCCTCCTCAAAATGGATCAGCTCCTCCAGTCCTTTCTTCATTGCCTCTGCACTGCTCCATGTCTCATAAGGCAGCACATCCCCATAATCTGTATTTTCCAGAGCCAGGGGCTGATGGTTGTATCCGTGGTACCCGATTTCTCCGCCGCTTCTCAGCAGCATATTCCCAAAATGCTGAAACCGGGAAACATCTTTTTGCTCCGTAATGGTTCCATCTGTCATATCCTCATAATTCTCGATTACCGCCCCGGTGTACCGGACTCCATGACGTTCTGCCATATCCAGCATATCCGGCCACCAGATATTGGTATAAAAATCCGAAATTGTAGTGTGGTAATCTCTGGTAATATAGCTTCCGTCCCCCATAGGTACCGGTGACGGAAAATCATCCAGATAAAAAACCGCTCCGTTCAGAACCGGATAGGCGCAGACATCCTCCAGAAGGCTGTAGGAAGCCGCATAAAATCCCCGGACCGCCTTTACATACAATCCGAAATTATCCACTACGAACCGGCCTTTTCCATAATTCTTCTCCCACACCAGAGGAACGCCTCTTCCGTCTCCGGTCCAGGCATGAACCTTTGCAGTTTCTCCAAGCTGCACAGACCATGCCGATTCATAAGGATCTGTTATGGCATAGGGGATTCCCCCTCCCAGCATAAATCCCTTTTCCGGCCAAATCTGTTCTACCATTGCATTTTTGTAAGAAGACTCAATAATCCCCAGCTTCTGCTCAATCATTCCGGAATATCCTTCCTTTCTGATTGTAAGAGGAAAGAGAACACGTCCGCCCTCATATACCCAGTCCGTCAGACGAATCACCCCTTCCCCCAGCGCCGAAAGATCACACAGAGCAACAACTGCAGTCCGGTAGTCTTCCAGAGCCGGCAGTTCCATCCCGGACAGATCGACAACCTGGTATCCGATTTTCATATCTTTTAAAATCTGCGAAAATTCCTCCTTTGCCCGGCGGCTGTCCGCATCTCGGCCGTCCATGACAAAGAGACATTCTGTTTCCAGAGACTCTGCCGCACTCTCGCCGGTCATGCTCAGCTCCCGCGGAAGATACACACCGGCTCTTTCCATCTGTTTATATGCAATTCCGCTTCTCTCGTGATACAGAACAAAGGCAATCACCAGAAAGACACACCATATAATCAAAAGTCCGTGAAAACGCACCCGGTTTCTGTTCCTCACTGCTCTTCCTCCTGTGGCTGCCGCCAGAATTCTATCACTCTGCGGCCTTCCTGTGAAATATAAATCTGCTTCTCTGTAATCTCCTCTATCAGTGTCTGGATTTTCTTTCCGTCACCGGCTGCCGTACAGTAATTCAGAGAGGCAATCCAGCTCTCCTCCTTCTCCGGCCACTGCTGTCTCATGATTTCCGTCACCTGACAGCACCGTTCCAGCTTTCGCTCCTGCAAAAGCACCCAAACAAGCTCTGTAAAAACAGACAGCTTCTCCTCATGCTTAAGCCGTGACTCCAGAAGTTCTTCATACTGATTTAAAATCACCTGTCTTCTCTGACCCTCAGCCAGTCCCAGATCCAGATAATTTTTTAAAATCTGCCCCAGCTCTTCTCTGGCATCTGTATTGTCCGGCTCTTCTCTGCAAATTTCAACCAGCCGCTTCATTTTAATATCATACTCCTTGGAAAGCTCCGCCATGGCCGTTACTGCATAATGAACCACCTCGGTATCATCGTTCATTCTTGCCTGGCGAAGCAAATCCACATACTCTCCGGGATTATCATTCAGCAGATTCATAATCAGACTGCGGCGAATGTCCGACTGGTTCAAAAGCAGGGCATCTTCAAGCGGAATCACGCTGTTTTGTCCCTCTGCTCTGTCCTCCTGCGTAATGTCCTTATAAATATTGTCTTCCAGAGAGAATTTCTCTGCCTCTATCTTTCGAAATCTTTTTCTGAGCCGCACACCGCCTCCGGCAATCCATGCGCAAAGAACACCGCACACAGGAATCAGCCAGACAGCCGGCAGCATATACCGCTCAATGGGCATTCCCTTTTTCTGTGCGGTTATCGTACTCAGCATGCAGACAATCAGATGAAGCAGAAGGAAGAATACTGCTGTTTTCACAGAATTTCCTCCTTCCAGGCCGGGTTCTCCTTCTTATCAATAATCCTGCAGGAAAATCCTTCATTCTCCAGACGTCTTATAGCCGGACCTGCCTGCTTTGGCGAGGTCTGATTCAGAATCATGTAAATCTCCTGATTTGCATCCAGTCCCAGCACATCGTTTTCTCTTGTCTGCCGCATCAGCCGGAAGCCGGCCTCATCCAGACTCATTTCTCCCCGTCCGATATGCATCAGAGTATAGGTATTTACCTGGTTCTCATACATACTGTGAAACAGCTCCAGCTTTTCGTAAAAATACGTTTCCTTCAGGAAAATGCTGTCCCCTATGTGCTGTTCTCTCCAGACGGCATTCTGATACCGGAAAGCCCTTACCAGAGTTGTCTCAATCAGACCGCAGAGAACCTTCATCAGATTCTGGAAATAAAGCGACATCTGGGAACCCTCGGCATGATAAACAGCCAGCAGAAGAACAAGACTTCCATTGTCACGGATTCCGGCCATGTACATGGGATATCCCGGTTTCAAAGTGCGATTGACCCAAAGCTCGCCCTTTTCCGCCTGTTCTACAGCTTCCTGGATACGTTCCACCGGAAAAGAGGCGGGAAGCTGCCGGCGAATCTCCTTTGAGGCCGCTTCCAGTCTGGCATAGGACTTGTTTTTTCCCAAAGAATAGATTGCCACACTGTGATTTTCCATCAGCTCCTCCAGAACATGAATTGAGCGCAGAAAAATCTTCTGGGGTCTTGCGGAATCCAGCTGCTTGATTACATTATAAATTTTTCCAAAGCTGTCACGGCTGCTGAGAATCTGATGCCGCAGTTCCTTTTTATCCCGGATGGCATTCAGATACAGACCTTGAACAAAAGAGAGCTTATCCCGCAACAGTTCATTTTCTTCTTTTGTAAATCGGATTTTATCCCGACTTGTCATCTGAACATAACTGCATACAGCAGCCGTTGCCAGATACGCAAGAAACGGAACCCAGTTGCCCGGCTCATAAAACAAAGTCAGCCCGTTCATTCCATCACGAATCTGCGCTGCTCCGTAAGAGACAGAGGCCAGAAAAGCCGCTGCCATTCCAAATTTCATATCATACATGGTACTAATCATAACAACAAACAAAAGGCGTATATCAATCATGGAAAACTGAGCCTGTTTCTGGGTATAGCGGACCGTAAGCTCAGATGCCAGAGCTGCTGTTATCAGCTCCGCCATTTTCAAAAACACCGGCTGGCTTCGAAAATACTGTACCGTTCTCTGATAAAACGGTATATTCCTGTTTCTCCGCAGACAGAACCGGCGATACAGTTCCGGAAGCTCCTCTATAATCCCATAACGCGGAAACCACCCGAAATCCTTCCTCAGAGACTCTGATGCCGCCAGTTTTTCAAGCCAGTTCCCTTCGAAATTTTTTATCTCCGGTTCTGACAGTTCCAGCTCCAGATCCGGCTCCAGCAGCTTCATGGCTCCTGTCAACTCTTCCAGAGAAATCTCCAGATCATGGGGAACCTGGTAAACCATAATTCCCTCATTCCAGCTGTCAAAAACCCGGTAAAGCAGCTCGCCCAGATCCTCCAGAGACAGAAAGCACAGCCTTCTTTCCGGCCCGGCATCTATATGCCAGACTCTCTTTTCACAGGCAGCTTCGAACATCTGGAACAAATCCTCTCCCAGCCACTCCTCCGAATAAAGGGCAGGAACCCGGATTAATTTTACAGAAACACCTTCCTGCTTTGCATAATCGACGCAAAAACAGGCGGCAGATCCGGACAGCAGATCCATACGCCCCCTCTGTCCTTCCTCTGCTGTAATATAAACAAGCTTTGCCTCCCTGTTCTCCCGACAGTGATTCAGCAGAAGCTCCAGCGTTTCCATTTCTCCTTCTCTGTTTTCCCATTTAGTCAAAAAATGAGAAAAATACACGATACATTCAAAGGAGTAAAAGCAAAGCGCCTCCTCCAGACGCGCCAGTTTCTCCTTTCCCTTTAAAACAATTCTGTTTTTTCCGTGATTCGTATTGAATTTAGTCTCACCGGCAATCACAATCTGGCTCTCTGTAAAAACCTGTTCCAGAAATGCTTCTGTGATATATTCTGTATTACCGGCTAATAAAACATCCACAAATCTCCTCCATTCTTCTCCCCTGCAAGGCCGTTTTTCTGCAAAAAGGCCGATCGCCTCTGGAAGTATAGCATTCTTTTCTGCGTATTTCTACCGGCTTTGCCTTTTTTTCATGAAAACCGTCGTTTTTCCCTGTTTCCTTTCTTTTTTTTAAAAGTGTTTGTAATATTTCTGTCTCTGTTCATCCGGATTCCGTAAGGAAGCTTCAGATATTTGTAAATTGCCTTTTCCTATCCTCTCCCTTATAATATGTCATACAGACCCCTCGGGGGGCAAAAAGGAGGAACATTTATTATGATGAAAAAACAACTGACTGCATTTTTTATGGCTGCTGCTTTATCTGTTTCCGCTCTTACCGGCTGTTCCGGCAGCGGCACTTCCGGCAATCCTGCCGGACAGGAAACCACAGCTCCTGAAGCGGTAAAAGATATCTCCCTGGATGTTCTTTTAAGTGATATAAAAAATGCTTACGGTGAAAATTATATTCCCAATACAGAAATGGATGGACAGATGCTGGAGGATGTGATCGGACTTTCTCCCGAGCTTTACGAGTCTTATGTGGCAGAAGCTCCCATGATCAGCACCTTTGTTGAAACCTTTATCGGAGTAAAGGCAAAAGACGGAAAAGGCGATGAGGCAGAGGCGGCCCTGACTGCATACCGGGATCGTCTGGTGGGCGATACCATGCAGTATCCCATGAACATTGCCAAGATTCAGGCCTCTCAGGTTGTGCGTCACGGCGATTATGTTTTCTTTGTTATGCTGGGCGCTCCCAGTGACGCTGCCATGGAAGAGGGCGATGAAGCCGCGTTAAAGTCCGCTTCTGAAAACAATCAGATTGCCATTGATATTATCGATGGATATTTCAAGTAAGCCATGGTATTCAGCAGTCTTTTATTTCTGTTCCGTTTTCTTCCGCTGTTTCTGGCGCTGTATTTTGCAGCGCCGAAAGCTTTCAGAAACGGAATTCTGTTTATTGGAAGTTTAATTTTTTATGGCTGGGGAGAGCCGGTATACATCTCTCTCCTGCTGTTTTCCACCCTGGTTGACTTTATTCACGGCAAGCTGGTGGGACATTTTAAAGAGAAGGGAAACTTAAAAGGCGCCCGCCTGGCGGTCGCATCTTCTGCTGTTATCAACCTTTCTCTTCTTTTTGTTTTTAAATATACGGACTTTGTTATCCGCTCCTTCAACGAACTGACCGGAAGCAGCTTCCCTCTTCTGGGACTGGCTCTGCCTATCGGTATTTCTTTTTATACCTTCCAGACCATGTCCTATACCATTGATGTTTACCGGGGAGAAGCTCCTGTTCAGAACAGCCTGATTTCCTTTGGAGCTTATGTTTCCATGTTTCCCCAGTTAATTGCCGGTCCCATTGTCCGGTACCAGGACATTGCCGCAGAATTAAACTGCAGAAAGGAAAACCTGGAACAGTTTTCTCTGGGAATCCGTTATTTTATTATCGGTCTGGGAAAAAAGGTACTTCTTGCCAACCAGGCCGGAGCCCTCTGGACGGAGATCAATGGTATTTTGCCCGGAGAGCGCAGCATTCTTATGGTGTGGCTGGGGATTCTGGCCTTTTCGTTTCAGATTTATTTTGATTTTTCCGGTTATTCCGATATGGCCGTGGGCATGGGACATATGCTGGGCTTCCGGTTCCCGGAAAACTTCAGCTATCCGTATATTTCCAAAAGCATTACGGAGTTCTGGAGACGGTGGCACATTTCCCTGGGAACCTGGTTTAAGGAATATGTATACATTCCCCTGGGCGGCAACCGGAAAGGAGGTCTGCTCCAGGTTCGCAACATTCTGATTGTATGGCTTCTGACAGGAATCTGGCACGGCGCCAGTCTGAATTTTCTAATGTGGGGAGTATATTTCGGAATTTTGCTTCTTTTTGAAAAATTTATTTTAAAGAATATTTTGAAAAAACTTCCTTCCTGGATTCAGCACACCTATGCCTGTCTCCTTGTAATCTTTGGCTGGGTGCTGTTTGCATTTGAAGATCTTCATGCCGGACTGGCTTATCTGCTTCAGATGCTGGGAAGAGGCGGTCTGCCCTTCTCCAATGACAGAACCGTATTTCTTCTGCTGGGAAGCCTGTCCCTGCTTGTATTGTCCGCATTCGGCTCTACGCCGCTTCCGGCCAGACTGGCAGACCGGTTCTGCAAAAAAGGCCGCACCATTCTGGAACCTCTGTTTTTAGGAGCCGTTCTGTTTCTGTCCATTGCTTATCTGGTGGATGCAACCTATAACCCGTTTTTGTATTTCCGATTTTAACCGGAACCTGGAAAGGAGCTTATATGAAAAAGAAAATAAAATACCCGGCCGTTTTGACGGGACTTTTCTGCGCCTTTCTGGGCTGCGAAGCTTTTGCCTCGGTTTTCATGCCGAAAAAAAGCTTTTCAGAAACAGAAAACCGTTATCTGGCCCAGAGGCCCTCTCTTACCTGGCAGGGCCTGAAGAGCGGAGCCTTTGGCAGGGAATATGAAACCTATCTCAGTGATCAGTTTCCCTTCCGCGATCAGTGGATTGGCGTAAAAACCACAGCAGAACAGCTGCAGCAGAAAAAAGAAATTAACGGAGTCTGGCTTGGAAAGGATCATTATCTCATAGAAACCTTTTATCAGGAGGATCTGGATCCGGAGCTTTCCGGAAAAAACCTGGATCGCCTTTGTCAGTTTGTCAGCGCTCAGGAGGCTCTGGCAGGCAAAGACCATGTGCGGGTCATGCTGGTTCCTTCTTCTGCCGAGATCATGACGGACAAGCTGCCGCCCTTTGCCTCCCCCTTCTCACAGGCCGCTGTCACTGAACGGCTGACCCAAGGAGGAATTGGAGAGATGCTGGTTCCTGTCCGTCAGGCACTGTCTGACGCCAGAGAACATCAGGCTCCCTATTACCGCACGGATCACCACTGGACCTCCTTCGGCGCCTTTGCCGGCTATCAGGCCTGGGCCAAATCCCTGGGACTTGATTCCTTTGAACTGTCTGATTTTCAGCCGGAAACTGTTTCTGACAATTTTTTCGGAACCATTCATTCCAAGCTGAATATTCCGGTTCAGCCGGATTCCATTGTTCTTTACCGGCCAAAAAAAGAACCGGACTGGAGCGTCTGTTACGACGGCTCTGACAGTCCGGTTTCCACACTTTACTCTATGGATGCATTAAATACCCGCGATCAGTACCGGGTATTCTTAGACGGCAATCACGGCTGGACAAAAATCAAAAATCACAGCCGGACAGATGGAAGCAGGCTCCTGATTATCAAGGATTCCTACGCCCACTGCTTTGCCCCCTTTGCAGCTCTTCATTTTGAAGAGACACACATGATTGATCTGCGCTACTACAATGGAAAAATCAGCAATTTCATAGAAGAACAGGGCATTACCGATATTCTTGTTCTTTACCAGATTCCAGGTTTTCTGAAAGACCGCAATGTCAGCAAGCTGACCTGGTAAGCCCTGACGGCTTTATCTGTTTTTTCCGCAGCATTTCTTATATTTCTTTCCGCTTCCGCAGGGGCAGGGATCGTTGGGATAAATCTTTCTTCCCGCCGTTTCCTTTTCCGCTTTGGCGCTTCCCGCCAGAGCGGAGCCGATTGGCCCTACAGGCATTCTTCCGCCATTTCCCAAAGCAGACTGTTCTCCCTGAACCTCAACCGGCGTATGGCCTCTGAGAATCAGCTTGCGGGTATTGTTGGCAGCATTGGCTTCCAGAGAAACAAATCTGTGATATGACTCTTCTGACGGAAATTCAAATCCGGAATTCTTCATCCAGTCCAGAGTTGCAGCCAAAGGCTCTCCCATGCAGGCATGATCCCACAAAACAGACAATACGGTTTCCCGGATTTCTTCTCCGGCGCCGAAGGTCTCCACCAGATATTCCCCCAGCTTTCTGTACCAGATATCTCTGGACGGATATCCATGGCGGGCATAATCCTCCGCCTCTTTTGCCTCCGGAATATAAAAGCTCTTTCCGCTCTGGCTGTTTTCAATTTCCTGATACACATTATTCAGCAGCGCTTCTCTGGCAATTACCTTACCCTCATGAAGCTGGCAGCTTTTGTATCTCTTCGGAAGGCTTTCAAAAATTCTCCGGAATTCTGCAGAATCCGCCTCCAGCCCGCTGTATTTTTTATACATCCGGTGAACAATCTCTTCCGGCGCAGATGCATAAAACAGTTCTGTAATCCGCACACACACCCACATCCAGTACTGTTCTCTTCTCTGGAGCCGGTATTCCGGTGTATTCATTGCGGAAAATACCGCGCTGACATCAGCGGCTATCTCTGCCTGTTCATCCTCGTAGGCAATCAGATAATCCAGCTCATAGATTGGAAGCAGCAGTTCCAGTTCTTTCTTATCCGGCCGGAAGCATCCTCTGTTCAGCGCCCGCTCCATCGCCTCAATGGATTCCTCCGGAACAGTCATCAGACGCTCCTTCATCACCTCAGGACGCAGCAGCTCTTCTGACAGCTTCTGGGCCAGCTCAGCCTCTGCCATCATCCGGTATCCCGGCAGGAAAATTTCTTCTGCAATATGTTCCATATCCTCTCTGTCATAGGCATTCAGATAATCCCGAAGCAGCGGACCTCTGTACACTTCCTCCTGAACAGGACTTTCCTCCCGGATAACGTCTTCTTTCTGCTCCGTTTCCTCCTCCTGTCTCTTCTCCCCGTCTGCCATGAAAAATCTCTGCTGCAGTTTCCGGTTCATTTCTTCCGGATCCATCCACGTCCATGTTTCCGGATCCTCTTTCTGCTTCAAAACAGCAGGAAAACAGGGCTCCTCTTCCAGAAGCTTTTCAATCTCACATCGAAATTCCGGCTTTGTCTCCCGGCGGAAAGTAAACCAGGCTTCTGTTTCCATCATAGGATCAATGCCGGTCTTCAAAGCATCCCTGTATTCAAACGGGGACCTGGCATCCGACGAAGCGTCTCCCTGCCATTCTCTGATCTGGACCTTTTTCTGGAAAAACTCAAACTCGTACCAGGCATTTTCCTCCGTCTCTGTCACAACCTCCAGAATCGGAGCCAGCTGAGAAAAGGTAATCCCCGCCGGCACCCGGCACCGCTTCCACACCAGGGGCTTCGAATTTTTTATGGCAATTTTTAACTGATAAGCTTTCATTAACAGGCCTCCGTCTTTTTTCTATACATAAAATGATTCCACGAAAGCAATAGTTTAGGACGGTCAAGAAAACGGCCGTCCTGAACTGTTGCCCTTTAGATTTTAATATGTATCTGAGAAAATCACAAGAGGAATTTATACAATATCCAGATAAACCTTGTGTGACGGTGACGGGAATTCCCGATCAATCCACTCCAGCTCCTCCTTTGACAGCAAAATCCTGTCTGCCCCTGCATTATCCAGGGTATGCTCTTTTTTTCCGCTTCTGGGAATTGCAATCGTGCTTCCGTCACGAATCGCAAAGGCCAGAAGAATCTGAGAAATGCTTGCTCCATGAGCTTTTGCCACCTTCTTCAAAACCGGAGATTCATAAAGCCCTCTGCGCAGATCCCCGCCCTGAGCCAGGGGGCAGTAAGCCATCAAAGGAATCTGATGCTGCCGCATCCAGGGAAGAAGATCATATTCAATGCCTCTGGAGGCCACATGATAAAGGACCTGATTTACTGCGCAGTTTTTTCCTCCGGGTACAGACCACAGCTCCTCCATATCTTCTGTGTCAAAATTGGAAACGCCCCAGCGCCGGATCTTTCCCTCTTTTTTCAGCTGTTCCATACATGCCACTGTCTCCTCCAGAGGAATTCCTCCTCTCCAGTGAAGCAGGTACAAATCAAGATAATCCGTTCCCATGCGCTCCAGGCTTGCCATACAGCTTTTAAATATATTTTTCCGTCCTGCATTGTGAGGATAGACCTTGGAAACCAGAAACAGACTGCTTCTGTCCATTTCCTTTATGGTCTTTCCAATCAAAAGCTCCGCCTTTCCGCTTCCATACATTTCTGCTGTGTCAATCAGTGTCATGCCTGCGCTGACGCCTGCTGTCAGCGCTTCCTGCTCCCGTAGCCCTGCTGCCCTTTGTTCCCCCAGAAACCAGGTTCCCTGGCCCAGAGCCGGAACCTGCGTCCCGTCAGGCAGAACTGCATAATGTTCCATCGCATTCTCCACTTCTTTCTCTATGATTTTACTTTAAAACTCCTGATATCTTCATTCCGGTGCGCACCATGCGGAAGGTTCTGTCCGCGGCCTCTGCATACAGCTCCTCCGCCCGGGCGAGAGCCTCCTCCAGATCCATCGCTCCGTTTATGGTTGACATTATGCTTTCCACACCAAAGTCATACATTTTTTCAGCGCCGTCTCCGATTCCGCCAACAATCGCTACGGCCGGAATTCCCTTTGCCCTGCATCTTAATCCGACTCCGCTGGGAACCTTTCCGAAAGCTGACTGCCAGTCCATACGGCCTTCTCCCGTCACTACCAGATCCGTTCCTTCCAGAAGGCTGTCAAAGTCCATTAAATCCAGCACTGTTTCAATTCCTGATTTCAGATTTGCATGAAGATATCCGCAGAGGGCTGCCCCCAGACCTCCTGCTGCTCCGGCTCCGGCCATCTGCTCCACATCCATCCCGTTTCTTCTCATAACACCGGCATACTGCTTCATGCCCGCCTCCAGCCGTTCAAGAATATCCGGAGTTCCTCCCTTTTGCTTTCCAAAGGTATAGGTTGCTCCGTCCGGCCCTGTAAGCGGATTGTTTACATCACACATAACCGTAATTTCCGCTTCCGCGGCCGCCGGATGAAGACCGCTCATATCAATCCTGTCCACCTTTTCCAGATCCTGTCCGCGGCCTTCCAGTTCCCGGCCTTCCGAATCCAGAAAACGGACTCCCAGCGCCCTCATGGCGCCCATACCGCCGTCATTGGTGGCACTTCCGCCAATCGCTACGGCAATCTTTCTGTATCCCTGCTCTAACGCATCACGAATCAGCTCTCCTGTTCCATAAGTCGTTGTCTCCAGAGGATTCCTTTTTTCTGCCGGAACCATGGGAAGCCCGGACGCGGCAGCCATTTCAATCACCGCTCTGTCACCGTGGAACACACCGTAAGAAGCGGTTGTTTCCTCCATCAGAGGACCGTGAACCTTTACCTGGCGGTACTCGCCTCCGGTTACCGTAATCACCGCCTCAACCGTTCCCTCTCCTCCGTCTGCAATAGGCACTCCCACCGTCTCACAGCCCGGAAATATTTTCTCTGCCGATGCTTTCAAGAGACGGATAATCTGCTGGGATGACAGGGTTCCTTTAAATGAATCTGATGCAAATAATAATTTCATAGCCCCTCCTGAACCGTTAATTTATTCTGTAAAAATGCATAAACCGGCCAGATTGTGGGGGATGGCCGGTTTATGATATCAATATATGGCAGTAAATTTTTCTTGTTTTTGTCCGTTCCGATTACAGCAGTCCTGCTTTTGTCATCTCTGCTTTGATCTTGTCCAGAACCGGTCCTTCCGGTGTTGCAAGGTTCGGAGTGTAGGGAAGACCGATATTGCGTCCCCGCAGGTTGGCCATATCCTTGGCCGCTACCGGAAAGCTTGCGCCGTCCATGGAAAGACGAACCGGATTCAGTTTAAACTGAGCTTCCAGAGAACCTTCCAGATCTCCTGCAACATACTTGTTGTAAACGTCTGTAATCAGCTCAGGCATAAAGTTTGCAGCAGTGCAGACGCCGCCTACCGCTCCGTGGCACAGAGAAGCATACAGCAGGGTATCCTTTCCGCCGAACACCTTAAATCCGATATCTCTGTTTCTCCGGATAAACTCAGAGGTCTGGGTAATGTCTCCGCTGGTATCCTTCATTCCTACAATGTTAGGAACCTCGTGGGCCAGACGCTCTACCAGATTGGCTGACAGGGTGTATCCCACACGTCCGGGATTATTGTATAAAAGCACAGGAAGATCCTTCACTGCATCTGCAATCGCCTTAAAATGGGTAAACAGCTCTGTCTCTGTCGGCTTTAAAAACATGGGCTGCAGCACTGAAATTCCTGCTGCCCCGCCTGCGGCTGCCATTTTAGCAAGACGAATACACTTTTTGGTGCTGATCGCTCCGATACCGAAATATACCGGGACACGTCCTGCAGCCTGATCCACAACGATTTTCAGGCCGCGCTCCATCTCGTCTTCCTCAATCACATAAAACTCGCCGTTGCTTCCATATAACAGGATTCCGCTTACTCCGCCGTCAATCACATAATCCACCTGGCTGCGGATTGCCTTCTCATCAATCAGTTCATCCTGATCAATGGGTGTAATCATCGGGACAACGACTCCCTTGATAAAATCTGTATTCATACCCGTCTCCTTTGTCCCTCTGGGATTATTTTACAATGCTGGTACCGGAAATTTTCTCGTAGTACTTCACAATGCTTGCATGATCCTCTTTATCACAGCCTTCTGATCTCAGGAACTGCATAACCTCCATCATCTGAGCAGTCAGAGGAGCCGGAGAATTGATGGCATGAGCTGCGTTCAGCGCATTGGTCAGGTCCTTAATGTGCAGTTCAATACGGAAGCCCGGCTTGTAATTGCCGTCCAGCATCATCGGAGCCTTTGCATCCATAACGGTAGAACCGGCCAGTCCTCCGCGGATTGCCTGATATACCAGCTCCGGATCCGTGCCTGCTTTCTTTGCGAAGGTCAGAGCCTCTGCAACTGCAGAAATATTGATTGCAACAATCATCTGGTTTGCCAGCTTTGCCACATTTCCGGAACCCAGCTCGCCAACATAAACAACAGAGCCTGCCATAGACATCAGCATATCGTAATATTTGTCAAACAGCTCTTTTTTGCCGCCGCACATAACAGAAATGGTTCCGTCAATTGCCTTCGGCTCTCCGCCGGATACGGGGCAGTCCATCATGTCAATGCCCATCTTTGCCAGCTCTGCGCCGATTGCCTTGCTCTCCGTCGGGTCAATTGAGCTCATGTCAATAACAACCAGGCCCGGCTTTGCACCTTCTGCAACACCATTTTCTCCCAGAACTGCTGCTCTTACATGAGGAGAATTGGGAACCATAGTGATTACTGCCTCAACCTGGGAAGCCAGTTCCTTTCCGCTTTCTGCTGCCGATGCGCCGCAGGAAACCAAATCAGCCACTGCCTCTTTATTAAAATCATATACAACCAGATCATAGCCTGCCTTTAACAGATTTTTTGCCATGGGTCTTCCCATAATTCCTAATCCAATAAATCCAATTTTCATGATATTTCCTCTCTTTCCTGTATTCCTGTGCCTCAGGTATCTATGCCTGCATTATAGATATCACAGCGGAAAGAAACAATGGTTGAATTTCATAAAAACAGGATTTTTTCTTGTTCAGCTGCCACAATCTTTCATTTTTATTTCATATTTATTTCAAAATAATTGCATTTCGTTTCTTTATGCAATCCCCCACATTTTCATTTTTCTCCACAGCGTTGTTTTGCTGATTCCCAGCTCTTCTGCTGTTTTTTCCCGGTTTCCATTGTACTTTTTCAGCGCGGCGCGAATCCGGCGCAGCTCCTCCGGCTCTTCCTCTAACGCGCCTTCTCCCGGCGGATTTAGCCCTGGCGCACAGTCAGGGACAGAAGGCTCCGGATACAATTCTCCAAGCAGTCTTTTCACTGTATTCTCATCAATGGAACGCTTTCCGGCTGTTAAAATCAGCCTTTCACAAAAGCTCTCCACCTGAAACAGATTTCCTCTCCAGGGATATTCCATCATCACCGCCCTGGCTCCTGCCGTCAGAACATGAAACCGTCCATACCGCTCACAGCAGCTTTGCAGTGTCATATCCAGCTTTCTTTTCAAGTCCTCTTTTCTCTCCCTCAGAGGAGGTACCAAAAGCTCCAGCCCGGACAGAAGAAAATACAAATCGCTGCTGACTTTTCCCTCTGCCTCCAGCTCTGACAGGGAACGTCCTGTTGTTATCATAATCCGCACATCCACCTTCCTCATACGGGCAATGTCTGCTCCGTGGCATACCTGAAACCGGATCAGCTGACACAGACGGTACTGGTTTGCCAGAGTCAGCTCCTCTGCATCCCTGAGAAGCAGGGTTCCGCCCTGAGCCTGAAGGGCCGCCCCCCTGGAACCAAAAATCAAATCCCTCTGCTCCTCGCCGGACAGTCCCCGACAGGGAACATCGAGAAACGGCCCCTCTTTTCTCGGACTGCTGTTGTGAATGCTTTCTGCCAGCATCCGTTTTTCCGTTCCCGGCTCTCCCCGCAGCACTACCGGATACCGGGACAGGGCATACAGACTTGCAAGGCGCACACATTCCTGCATGGCAGGAGAATCCTGGAGAATATCCTCAAAACGCACCAGGGGCGGAAGGCCCCTCTCCTCCCTCTTCCGGCTCTGCTCCTGTCTTTTTTCCTTTGTTCCTGCTCCGGGAGCTGTTTTATGACAGGTAATAATCGCCCCTTCTACCCGTTCCTCATAGAGAACAGGAGCAATTACCGCAAAAACAGGCGTGTGGTTCCATTCCAGAAACAGGGAGGAGTCCTTCCCCTCCTTCAGAACCTGACGCAGCACCTCCTCGCCCAGCAAAGGCGCAAGTTCTCCTACAAAAAGCCCCTTCAGCTCTTCCTGATTTTTTCCGATAATATCCTCCATCACAGGATTTACTGCCGTGATCAGACCCTGACTGTCCAGACGGATTACTCCGCTGAAGGAATAATCCAGGAGGGTTTCCATCTGGGCCGCTGTCTTTTTCTCCACCTTCATGGCATAGTCCAGGCTCTCCGCCATCGCCATGGCCTGACGCATGGAATCTTCTGTGGTGGAAAGAAACAGGGAGGGAACCCCTGCCTCTGTGGCAATGGAAACTGCCGTATCTCCTCCAATCACCAGATCCACACCGTCCTCCACAGCCCTTTGCACAGTCCCCGGAAGCTGCGCCCCCTGCTCTGCAAAATACATGCGCAGATCAATCCCGTAAAGCTCGTCAAAATAAGACATATCACAGAACATATTCCGGAATCCCACTACAGCAATAACCGGCCGCGGTTTCTCCACAATCTGTCTGGCTCTCATCACCAAAAGAGCCATCTCCTGCGCTGTCAGAACAATTTCCACTACCGGAATATCGGTGTACTGCTTGATCAAGGATGCCTGAAGTCCTCTGGCAATGATAATGGATGCCCCGTCCGCTATGGCTTTTCTGGCCTCCATAACTGCATTCTCCGTAGAGATTACCCGCATTCCGTGAATGGTATATTTTTTCTCCTGCAATATGTTGTGGGCCTGATGAAGCATTTCCTCTCTGGACACCAGAAGTATTGTCTTTCCCATCTGTCTTCTATCCTCCCTGTATTTTCCTGCTGCTACCTGCCTCCTGTGATTACCTCCGCCCTGCTTCCTGTACCTTCCCGGTTTCTGCATCTGGTCACCACAATTTTATTTTCAATCCTCTCCTTCAGCTCAGAAACATGGGAAATAATGCCTACCAGCCGTTCTCCCTCTGTCAGCCCCTCCAGCGCCTTCAGCGCCTGATTTAAGGCATCCTCATCCAGAGAGCCGAAGCCTTCGTCTACAAACATGGCATCCAGACGGATTCCTCCGGATCGGGACTGGATTTCGTCAGAAAGCCCCAGGGCAAGGGACAGGGATGCCTGAAAGGTTTCGCCGCCGGACAAGGTCTTCACACTTCTCTCAGAACCATTATAATGGTCAATTACATTCAGTTCCAGACCTGCTTTTTCTTTTTTATTATCACTGTCCTCGCGGCGTTTCAGCTCATACTGGCCGCTGCTCATGGTCATAAGCCGCAGATTGGCCTTTCTGAGAATCCGATCAAAATAATTCATCTGTATATAGGTTTCCAGTTCAATTTTCTGCTTGCCGCTTAATGTTCCGTTTGCCGTATCAGAAAGCGTCTTCAGCCATACATACTCCTGCTCTGCCTGTTCCATCTCCTGCCGCCGCCCGATGACCGCATTGTAGATTTTCCTGTTGTTCTCCCCGGCTGCATACTGGGCATCTCTTTCTCTGGAAAGAGTCCTCTTTTGCTCCTCTGCCTGAGACAGCGCCTCCAGAATTCCGGTTTCATCCAGTCCTTCGCTTTCTGCCAGCTGGCTTTTCAGAGTCTTCTCTGCCTGAATCAGTCCTGCCAGCAGTTCCTTCTGCTTCTGATACCGCTGTCCGGCCATTTCCCGCGCAGACTCCAGCCGTGTCTTTTTCTCCCTGCACAGTCTGATTTTCTGCTCCAGCTGCTCCTTCGGCTCTCCTGCCGTTTCTCCCTTCAGTTCAAGAATTCTCTCCTGATATCCGCGAATCTCCGTTCTTTTTTCCGCCATCTGCTTTTCACAGCTATGAATTCCTGTCTCCGCTTCTTTCCGGCGTTTCTCTGTCTCCTCCCGGCGCAGCTCCAGAGCCTTTCTCCGTTCTTCCCGGACTCTGTTTTTCTCAAGCTCTTCCATAACCCGGCGGAGCTTTTCCTCCAGAACCAGAAGGAGTCTGGCCGCATGTTCTGCCGTATCATAATCCTCTGATGCATACGCCGCTCCTGTCTGCCCGTTGAAAAACGGCTCCCCGGCGTTCCCCTTCTCCCCCAGTCTGCAAATCTCCTCTAACCGCTTCCGGTACTCCTGACATCCCCGTTCTTCGGCAGCCTTCTGCTTTTCCTTTTCCCGGAAAGCATTTTCCTTTTGCTGGAACCTCTCTTCTCCGGTCTTCAGCCAGGTCTCCAGTCTCTCCCTCTGTTTCCTCTCCGCCTCAGCCTGTATTCTGCGGCTGCCGACTTCCTTCTCCAGAAGAGTCAGCTCCTGCCTCTCCTTTTCTGCCAGTGCTTCCAGCTGTTCCGGCTCCGTCACTCCATAAAACATTCTGCCTGTCCGGGCAAGCTGTCCGTCCTCCTCTTCAAGCCGTTTTCTCCACTGTCGGGCTTCTCCGCTGCACCGCTCTGTTCTTCCCTCTGCCCCGGTTACTTCTTTTTCCCGTTTTTCCAACTCCTCCTTCCGAGGTACCTGTATCTGCACACAGGCAGGCATGGGATGATGGAGAGATCCACATACAGGACAGGCTTTTCCCTCCTTCAGCTGCGCAGCCAGAATTCCCGCCTGTCCGTCAAAAAACAGCTGCTCCAGCTCTGTATACTCCATGCGCAGGCTGCGGCTGATTTCTGCCGCTGTCTGATACCTGGCCTGAGACTGTTTCAGATTTTCCGCCGCCGTTTTTCGTTTGGCTATCTGCTCTTCCAGATGAGAAACCCGGATTTTCCTGTTTTCCAGAATCTGCTGTTCTTTTTGAATCTGCTCCAGAGAAAGCTCTGCGGCCTTTGTCTTCTCAAGCTCTCCCCGGGCCCGGGTCAGTCTTTCTCCTTCCTCAAAAGCTTCCTGCTGAAGTACAGTCAGCTGTTCCTCTGTCAGACGCAGACGTTTTTTCGCCTGTTCCCACAAAGCTTTTCCCTTTTTTGCTTCCTCCCTCTGCTGCTCCAGTCTCTCCTTTTCTGCCAGAAGTCGTTCTCTCCTGCCGTCAAGCCCCTGAAACTGTTCCAGCTCCTTTCCTATAAAAACAGCCTCCTCCTCCAGCTTCGCAATCTTCCCGCCTTCTGCCTGCGCCTGCTTTTCTGTTTGTGCAAGCATCTGCACCAGAGCTTCCCGCTGTGCTTCCATTTTCTCCCTGGCACTCCATTTTTCCAGCCGTTCTTCTGCCCGGCGAATCTGCGCCTCCAGAGGCCCGCATTCCTCAGCCTCCTTCAAAGAAGCCTCAGCCTCGCTCCGGGCCATCTCCAGCTCTGCCTCAGCCTGTTTCCGGGCAGCCAGGCGAAGCTCCAGATCCTGCTCCAGCTTTTTCCTCTGCCGAAGCTTTTCTGCCTGCCTTGTTTCCCGTACAATGGTTTCCTCCAGCTTTCCGAGCGAGGTGTCCATTTCCTGAAGGCGCGCTTCATCCCGTTTCAGGAGCTGACTTAAAATCTCCATTCCCCGGACGGCCCTGCCGTCAAAATGTTCCTTTTTCAGTTCCTTAAATTCCAGCGACAGCTCCGCATCCCTTCCTGCGTCTGCCCCGTCCAGATACTGGCTGATGCTCCGGCGCAGCTCATCATACTGCTTCCACCTCTGCTTTACCTCTTCCTTCAGCCGGTTCTGCACCTCCCGATACAGTTCCGTATGGAAAAGCTGGCGGAAAATCTCCCCCCGCTCCGCTGTTCCCGCCAGCAGAAGCTTCTGAAAATCTCCCTGAGCAATCATGGCAATCTGCGTAAACTGCCGGTAATCCAGTCCGGTCAGCTCTGTAATCGCCTTTGTAACCTCTCTTGCCTTTGTGACCGGCTGCCGCCCGTCCGGAAAAACAAGCTCTGCATCCGCCTTCTGAAGAGTCATTCCGCTTCCTCTTCCCTTGGGCCGAAGATATTCCGGATTCCGGCGCACCCGGTATATTTTTCCCTGATAGGAAAAGGTCAGCTCCACAAAAGTCGGCGTTTCCGGCGCAGCATATTTACTGCGGAACATTCCCGACCCCCTGACCTGTCCGCTGGCTTCTCCGTACAGTGCAAATGCAATCGCGTCAAAAATTGTGGTCTTTCCGGCCCCTGTATCTCCTGTAATCAGGTAAAGTCCGCCCTTTCCAAGCCTCTGAAAATCAAGCTCTGTCCGCCCTGCATAAGGGCCAAATCCACTGAGAATCAAATATTCCGGTCTCATACTTCCCTCTCTCTGTCAATTTCTTCCATCAGTTTTCCGGCAAAGCTCCTCTGCCTTTCACTCATGGGACTGTTGTTCTGCAGCTCGTAAAATTCTTCAAACAGCTCCAGCCCTGATTTTTCCTCCAGCTTTTCTACAGCCTCAATCAAACGGCCTTCCCTTGTTCTTTTGTTGTCATACTCCAGACGCATCAGGTTGGGATAAACCACCCTCAGCTTCTGCATTCCGTCCGGCACGTCCTCCTCGTCTGTCAGAGTAATCTGCACATAATCCTCCCGGTTAAACTGCTCATAAAAGGATTTCGCCGTAACCTCCAGATACGTTCCCCGGAGTTTTCTCATATCATGAAGCGGCTTCAGCGGTACCGTCCTTATCTGAATATTTCCTTTCTCCCGCAGGATTACCACAGTCACAGATTTTTGCTGCCCTGCCTCAGAAAAAGAATATTTTAACGGAGTTCCGCAATACCGGATTGTTTCCCTTCCCACCTGCTGCGGACTGTGAATATGCCCCAGCGCCACATAATCAAACGGGTCAAACAACTCTGCACTGATCTGATCCAGCCCGCCCACAGCCAGCTCCTCCGACTCACTGAGAGCCGCCCCTGTTACAAACTGATGGGCTGCCAGCACATTCCGCTTTTCCGGATCCGGGTTCAAATGAGAAAGTGCTGTGGCAACTGCCTCCTCACAGGTATCTGCCGGCTCATTTTCATAAACATGACGCACGGCTGCCGGTCTTAAAAAGGGAAGAAGGTGAATCCATACCTCCCCCCAGGAATCCTCCAGACATACGCTGGTAATATTCCCGTCATAAACCGGCGCGCAAAAGACACGGCTTTCCCGCATCAGACTGCTTCCAAAGGCCAGGCGCTCTGCGGAATCGTGATTTCCGCTGATAAGAAACACTGCTGTTCCCAGCCTGGAAAGCTCCGTAAGAAAATGATCAAAAACCTGTACTGCCTCTGCAGGCGGTACGGTTTTGTCATAAATATCACCTGCCAGAATCACCCCGTCCGGCTGCTCGTCTTTTACAATGCCAAGGATCTGCGCCAGAATATATTTCTGATCCTCCAGCATGGAAAACTCATTGACCCGTTTTCCGATATGCAGATCCGATAAATGGATCAATTTCATAATCCTGCACCCACTTTCTGTTTTTTATGTATTGATGATTCTTTCCCCTTGTCTGTCTTCCCCGCTTCTGCTCTTCCGTCCGTTCCGCCTGCCAGCCGGAAAAACTCCTCCATTTCCCGCGTAACCCACTTATCCTTGTGATAAAGAATCTGCCTCCACACCTGCATATGAAAATCCTTCACATCCAGAACGGCAAGCTTTCCCTCACTGACCTCGGCATGAACGGTAAATTCCGGAAGAAAAGATACTCCCTCCTGCAGAATCAGCTGGCGGATAATATAATCCGTATTGCCAATCTCCAGAAACGGCGTAATTTCCAGTCCCTGTGAAGCCAGAAACTGATCCAGAATCAGGCGGTAGCTGACATCTTTCTCTGTAAGAAGAAATGACTGGTGCACCATCTCCTCCAGTCTGATTCCCCGCTTCCCGGCCAGAGGGTGAGCCGCCCCCGCCAGAAAACAGACATTTTCCGCTTCCTCCAGCGCCTTTACCCACGTTCCACTGCAGATTCGCTTATCCAGCAGATAGACAAAATCCAGAGTATTCTGATCCATCCGCTTCAGCAGATTCTCAGGCGTATCCAGAATCACTCTGATGTTTACCTTCGGATGCAGCCTGTGATAGGTCTGAAGAAGCTCCGGAAAAATAGCCGCGCAAATCGATTCCACCGTACCGACACACAGCTCCCCGGTCAGCTCTCCTGTCTGAGCCACAGCCTGTCTCGCCATTTCCAGATCCCGGACAATCCCTGCCGCATACTCATAAAAAATCACGCCCTGATGGGTCATGGTAGTCTGCTTTCCAATCCGGTCAAAAAGGTAGACTCCCAGTTCTGCCTCCAGCTGCTTAATCTGAATAGTTACTGCCGCCTGAGAATAGCCCAGATTTTTCGCTGCCCTGGAAAAGCTCCTCTGTCTCGCCACTTCAAGGAAGGTAATCATTTCTCTCAGTTCCACGACGATCCTCCTGTGTCTGTTTAATAATTTTTAATCATATTATAAAATCATTAAATTTTACAAAACTATATCCTCATGATACACTGAATTTAAATAAACCGTCAAGAAAAAAAGGAGATTACCATGGAAAAAAAAGATCCCAGATACCAAGCCTATCTTCATATTTTACAGGAAGAACTGATTCCTGCTCTCGGATGCACAGAGCCTATTGCACTGGCTTACGCAGCAGCAGCAGCACGAAAAGCCCTTGGACAGCTTCCCCGGCGCATCCAGGCCGGAGTCAGCGGAAGTCTTCTGAAAAATGTAAAATCTGTCATCGTTCCCAACACCAATCACTTAAAAGGAATCCCCGCCTCTATTGCCGCCGGAACCATTGTCGGACAGCCGGAAAAACAGCTGGAAGTCCTTTCCGGAATTACCCCCGACCAGGCCGAAGCCATCAAAACCTATCTGGAGCAGACAGAAATCACCGTTGAGCACATTGACAACGGCATCACCTTTGACATTGTCATTACAGCCTTTGCCGGAGAAGATTCTGCCTCCGTCCGGATTGCCGGATACCATACCAACATTGTTTCCGTTGAAAAAAACGGGAAAAGCCTTCTGAACAAAGAATATGCCGGCGATTCCGGAGACGGGCTGACCGATCGGAGTCTGCTTTCCATGGAAGGAATCTGGGATTTCATCCAGACTGTTGACATTGACGATATCCGGGAAATTCTCGACCGCCAGATCGCGTTTAATATGGCCATTGCCGAGGAGGGAATCCGGGGCGATTACGGCGCCAATATCGGCTCTGTTCTCCTGTCTATGGATCCGCCCAATATCCGTGTCCGCGCCAAGGCAATGGCGGCAGCCGGTTCTGACGCCCGGATGAACGGCTGCGAGCTGCCTGTTATTATCAATTCCGGCAGCGGCAATCAGGGAATCACCGTTTCTGTTCCCGTTGTCGTTTATGCCAGAGAATTAGGAAGCAGCAAGGAACAGCTTTACCGGGCCCTCGCCCTTTCCAACCTGACTGCCATTCACCAGAAAACCCCCATCGGACGTCTTTCTGCCTACTGCGGAGCTGTCAGCGCCGGAGCCGGAGCCGGGGCCGGAATCGCATACCTGTGCGGAGGCAGCTACAAAGATATTACCCACACCGTTGTCAATGCCCTTGCCATCGTATCCGGTATTATCTGCGACGGCGCCAAAGCCTCCTGTGCCGCCAAAATCGCTTCTGCCATTGACGCCGGAATTCTGGGCTACCATATGTACAAAAACGGCCAGCAGTTCCATGGCGGAGACGGTATTGTTACAAAGGGCATAGAAGCCACCCTTCAGAACGTAGGCCGTCTTGGCAAGGACGGAATGAAAGAAACCAACGAGGAAATTATCCGGATTATGCTTGGAGATTGCTGACAGTTCCTCCATGCATCTTCTTGCCCATTTTATCCTTTCGTGCTACAATACGTTAAAGAGTTTTGCAGACGCGGTTTTCATGCCCCGCTGCTGACAGGAATCTCTGTTATCCCCAACCTTATTACGAAAGGAACCTTCAATGAAAAAGATTTATACAAAAGTCACGGAAAACATGAATTTTTTTGAGGGGAATGATCCTACAGAACTGGCCCGCCAGTACCAGACTCCCCTGTACGTTTATAATGAGCGGATTCTCCGCCAGCGCTGCCGGGATTTAAAAAATATGGTTACCTATCCCCACTTTGTCGTTGATTATTCTGCCAAGGCCAACTGCGGTCTGGCATTCCTTCAGATTGTACGCTCCGAGGGACTGGAGGCTGATGCCATGTCTCCCGGCGAGATCTATATGGAGCGGATGGCCGGATTTGCTCCTGAGGATATTTTCTATATCTGCAACAATGTTTCTCCGGAAGAAATGCAGTATGCCATTGATGCCGGAGTACGGGTCAGCGTGGATTCTTTAAGTCAGCTGGAGCAGTTTGGACAGCTGGCTCCCGGACATTCTGTTGCCGTCCGGTTCAACCCCGGCGTAGGCGCAGGCCATCACGAAAAGGTGGTTACTGCCGGAAAGCTGACCAAGTTCGGTATTGATCCGGAGGATATCCCCCAGGTAAAGGCGCTTCTGAAACAGTATGATCTGAAGCTGATCGGAATTAACCAGCACATCGGTTCTCTGTTTATGACAGGAGAGGCCTTCACCGCCAGTCTGGAACCCCTCTTTGCCATTGCCAGACAGTTTCCGGATCTGGAGTTCGTAGACATGGGCGGCGGCTTCGGAATTCCCTACAAAAAAGAATTCGGAGAAGCTCCTCTTGATTTAAAAGAGCTGGGCGCTGCGATTGACAAGGCCCTCTATGCCTTTGCCGAAGAATACGGACGCCCCCTGACCTTCCGCATTGAGCCGGGCCGCTATATTTCCGCGGAAAGCAGCGTTATCCTTTCTACAGTTCATTCTGTAAAACACAATCACGACCGCAAATTTGTAGGCTGCGACTGTGGCTTCAATGTGCTGCAGCGTCCTATTATGTATGATTCCTATCACGGTGTGGAAATTTACCGGGCAGGAGATCAGCCTTCTGAAAAAGAAGAAACGGTTACTATCGTAGGCAATATCTGTGAAAGCGGCGATATTCTTGCCAAGGATCGGACACTGCCGGAGATTATGAAAGGCGATACCCTGTGTATCCTTGATACCGGCGCCTACGGCTTTACCATGGCCTCCAATTACAATAATCGTCTTCGCCCTGCCGAAATCCTCATCCGGGAGGACGGACAGGTTGTCCTTACCAGAGAGAGAGAACAGTTAGAAGACCTGATGCGCCATGTTATCCCCTTAGAATCTGTATAATCACATCATCCGCATTCCCGTCCGGATTTTCCATCAAAACCGGACGGGGAATGCAGCTTCTTTTTTCTGATTTTCCTATTGCAAATTTACTCCCCTGTTTGTATAATATATACTGTATACAAAATAATACAAAAATACAATCCGGAATGGTGTTTCTGTTCTGTGATTTTTCATGAACTGCAAAGGAGAAGTGCCATGATTAAGCATCTTGGGCTGAAGGCCTACGGCAAAATCAATCTGGGACTGGACGTACTCCGGAAACGGGAAGACGGCTACCACGAAGTCCGCATGATCATGCAGACCGTAGGAATTTTTGATCGGATCGACCTGATTCGCACTGCAGAACCGGGCATTCAGGTAGAAACCAATTTGTATTATCTTCCCACCAATGAAAACAATCTTGTTTACAAAGCTGCCAAGCTCCTGATGGATGAATTCCAGATTACAGAGGGCGTTCAGATCCGCCTGAGAAAATTCATTCCTGTTGCTGCCGGCATGGCAGGAGGAAGCAGCGACGCAGCAGCCGTCCTCTTTGGCGTGAACAAAATGTTCCGTCTGGGGCTGAATACTGCCCAGCTGATGGAGCGCGGTGTGAAAATAGGCGCAGATGTTCCCTACTGTATTCTCCGTGGAACAGCGCTTTCTGAAGGCATCGGTGAAATTCTGACACCCCTTCCTCCGGTACCGCAGTGCCAGGTTCTGATTGCAAAGCCTGCCATCAGCGTATCCACCAAGTTTGTCTATGACAATCTTCATGCCAATGATTTAAAACCGGAACAGCATCCGGATATTGACGGGATCCTCCAGGCGATTCAGGATCAGGATATTTACGGAATTGCCGGACGTCTTGGCAATGTTCTGGAGACAGTTACCATAAAAGAATATCCCGTTATTCAGCAGATCAAGGAAACCATGCTGGAAAGCGGAGCCATCGGCGCTCTCATGAGCGGCAGCGGTCCCACAGTCTTCGGTCTGTTTACCAATCCGAAGGCCGCTCAGACTGCCTATGAGGAGATGCGGTTCGGCGCCTTCTCCCACCTTGCAAAACAGGTATATATTACAAATTTCTATAATCAGAAGGAGCTTTCAAACCATGGAACAGAAACTGAAGGTTAATATGAATGAATATCTTCCCCTGCGGGATGTGGTCTTCAATACCCTGCGTCAGGCTATTTTAAAAGGTGAGCTGGAGCCGGGAGAACGTCTGATGGAAATTCAGCTGGCCGACCGCCTTGGCGTCAGCCGCACTCCCATCCGCGAGGCAATCCGCAAGCTGGAGCTGGAAGGCCTGGTTCTGATGATCCCCAGAAAAGGGGCTGAAGTTGCCAAGATTTCCGAAAAAAGCCTGCGGGACGTACTGGAGGTTCGCCGTTCCCTGGAGGAGCTGGCTATTGAGCTGGCCTGTCAGCGTATGAGTGACAGCGATATTGAAGATCTGGAAATTGCCCAGAATGCCTTCCGCGAAGCTGTCATCACCGGAGATGCCATGACCATTGCAGAAACAGATGAGCACTACCACGATATCATCTACAACGGCACCGGCAATAACCGCCTGGTTCAGATCCTCAACAACCTGCGGGAGCAGATGTACCGCTACCGTTTGGAATATATCAAGGAC
>ENA-UONQ01000864-UONQ01000864.1-human-gut-metagenome-genome-assembly--contig:-CS26-NODE-864-length-32158-cov-6.405071_pt1 | contig 32158 bp, 30 predicted proteins | sample MGYA00242460_ERZ724007 | MGnify/ENA metagenome assembly ERZ724007
ATTTCAATGGGGGCCTGCCTGTTCCTGATGTTTCCGCTCATGTCCGGCTCGGATGAGGTGTACCGGATTGCCAGTTACATTGTGTCCGGCGTTGGATTCCTGTGCAGCGGGGTGATTTTTAAGGAGGGCGGAACCGTCCGTGGGCTAAATACAGCAGCAACTCTTTGGTGTACGGCCGCTGTCGGTGTACTGTCCAGTTCCGGCAGCTGTCTTTTTGCGGTTGCCGCAGCGGTTATTCTGATTCTTTCAAATCTGCTGTTCCGGCCGCTGGCGGTAAAGATCAAGCCCATTACCTGCGGTGAAGAAACGGAACGAACCTACCGCATTTCTGTTACCTGTCAGGAAAATGCGGAAACAGAAATACGCGCGCTTCTGATCAACAGCAATTCGTGTAAAACATTGTATCTTACGAATTTGGAGAGCAGCGATGTAATTGGCGGCAAGGTAGAGATTCAGGCGGATTTTCTTTCCGTTGGTAAAGCAAAGGCTCAGATGGCCGAGGCGATTGTAAACCGACTTTTGACGCTCTCCAGCGTAGTCAGCGCCGGATGGGAATTGGTATAGGAGGGACAGATATGAAGTTTGAATTGCTCTTATCGCATTGGCTTAGAGTGACAAATATTATTTATGCGGCGCTGTCCTCCGGTGTTTTAGCGGCAGTTCTTGCCTTTCCAGAATTCCGCAGGATTCTCTTTCAAAGCTGGCTGGTTGTAACTGATGTGTTTCAGCTTTTCCTCATTATCCTGCTTTTTATACTGCTCTCTAAAATGGCCCAGTTGAACAGGATTAGAAATGGGTGGAGAAATGAAAAAAGGAAGGAGAAGAACCTATGAATGGCGCTTGCCTTTTCCTTGGCATTCTTTTTCTCGCTGCGGGTATTTACTTCTATTCCGGTAAGGCGGTTAATCATATTACAGCATGGAAGACAATGCCGGAGGAAGAAAAAAGAAAAATCCACATTCGTCCCCTTTGCCGAAATGTGGGGATGATGATCGCCACAAGCGGTATCATTTTTTTACTCAGCGGAGCATGGTACGCGTTTCGTAAAAGCGGGTTTTTATGGTGTATGGTCGGCTGGATGGTCCTATCCGGCGCGGATGTGTACTGGATCGGAAAATCCGGCCGGTACCAGAGTTCAGGAAAATAGCCGGCAGCGTTCCTTATGGTAAAGGAGGTGGTTTTATGGATGCTGGCCCTTCTCGAAGTAGATCGAGCAACCGCACCCGTAAGACTATGAATAGATTTTGGGGGTGGCTGATGCTCATTTAAAAAGTAAAGGAGGTATCAACCCCAATGTATCAAAAGGAAAAGAGCCAAATCACGGTTCATAAAACGGCTGCGGATATGGTTCGCAGGGATGAGGCCAACAAAAAGCTGGCCTTTGCAGCAGGCAATAAAATCAAACCGGTTTTGAAGCAGCTTGATACTGTGCTGACCGGACTGGGTGATAAGGCGGTGATTTCCCATCGGATCGCTTTTGGGCGGAATAAAGTAACGCATGAAAAGAAAAAATCGCTTGTTGCAAGATTGGCAGGGGCGTTTATCAATCCATTTACCGCAATTTTGTTCTGCCTGGCAGTCGTATCTATTTTTACCGATATTGTTGTACCGATCCTTCAGCATGCACCGGAGGATGTGGCTCCGCTTACCATCATTATAATTTTGACGATGGTATTTATTTCGGGTACGCTTCGGTTTGTCCAGGAATCCCGGTCGGGGAATGCCGCGGAGAAGCTGTTGGCGATGATTACCACCACTTGCACGGTTACAAGAAAGAACAACGGGAAGCAGGAGATCCCTCTGGAAGATTTGGTAGTCGGTGATATTATTCATCTCTCCGCTGGCGATATGGTTCCGGCGGATGTACGGGTGCTGGAGGCCAAAGACCTGTTTATCAGCCAGTCGGCCCTGACAGGGGAGAGCGATCCCATCGAAAAGATTCCGGTTGTCTGTGAGCAGGAATACGATTCCATCACAGATTACCCGAACATCGCCTTTATGGGAAGCAATGTCATCAGCGGGAGTGCAACGGCGGTCGTGGTAGCCGTAGGTGATGATACCCTTTTCGGCTCCATGGCGGTGTCTGTCGCGGGAGAAGCAGTGGAAACCAATTTTACGAAAGGCGTAAACGCAGTTTCCTGGGTCCTGATTCGCTTCATGCTGGTGATGGTACCGGTGGTATTCTTCATCAATGGTCTGACCAAGGGTGACTGGCTGGGAGCGTTTCTGTTCGCCATTTCCGTGGCAGTGGGCCTCACCCCTGAAATGCTGCCGATGATCGTCACCACCTGCCTTGCCAAAGGTGCGATGTCCATGTCAAAGAAAAAGACCATCGTGAAAAACTTAAATTCTATTCAGAACTTTGGGGCGATGGATGTACTCTGCACGGATAAAACCGGCACATTGACCCAGGACAAAGTGGTTCTGGAGTACCACATGGATGTGACCGGAAAGGAAGATATTCGTGTTTTAAGACATGCGTACCTGAATAGCTACTTCCAGACCGGATATAAAAATTTGATGGATATAGCGATTATTGAGCGGACAGAGGAGGAAGAAGCGGCCAATCACCAGTTGGCCGATCTCTCCGCAGTTTACCACAAGGTAGACGAGATTCCGTTTGACTTCACCAGGCGCCGCCTTTCAACGGTTGTAGAGGATACCAGCGGGAAACGGCAAATGATTACCAAGGGTGCCATAGAAGAAATGCTCTCCATCTGTTCTCATGCGGAATATCAGGGAGAGGTGCAGCCACTTACCGATCAAATTCGGCAGGCGATTCTGAAAACAGTAGCCGATTTGAATGAGGACGGGATGCGCGTAACCGCCATTGCGCAAAAACGGGCGCTTCCTGCCGCTGATACATACAGCGTCAAGGACGAGTGCGATATGGTTCTGATGGGATACCTTGCATTTCTTGATCCGCCCAAGGAATCCACCGCGGAGGCGATTCGGGCATTGAAAGCCCATGGCGTCACCACAAAAATTCTCACCGGGGATAACGACCGTGTGACCCGCTGTATCTGCAAGCAGGTGGGCCTCAAGGTAAGCAATCTTCTGCTCGGCTCCGATGTGGAACGCATGAGCGATGACGAGCTGATCCAGGTGGCAGAATCTACGGATGTATTTGCCAAGCTCTCGCCGGATCAGAAGGCACGTGTTGTGACGGCCCTGCGGAGCGGCGGCCATACCGTAGGCTTTATGGGGGATGGCATCAATGACGCTGCGGCGATGAAATCGGCGGATATTGGCATTTCCGTGGACACAGCAGTAGATATTGCAAAAGAGTCGGCGGACATTATCCTGCTGGAAAAAGACCTGATGGTACTGGAGCAGGGTATCATTGAGGGCCGCAAAACCTATGCCAATATGATTAAGTATATCAAAATGACGGCCTCCTCCAACTTTGGAAATATGTTTTCGGTATTGGCAGCCTCGGCACTCCTTCCCTTCCTGCCGATGGAGAGCGTCCATCTAATCTTGCTGAACCTGATCTATGATCTGAGCTGTACCGCCATCCCCTGGGACAACGTGGATGAGGAATTTATCGCTGTTCCACGCAAGTGGGAAGCATCCAGCATTGGGAATTTTATGATCTGGATCGGGCCTACGAGTTCTATCTTCGACTGGACAACATACGCCTTTCTGTACTTCGTTTTCTGCCCGATATTCGTTTCCGGCGGCGTGCTTTATAATGACCTGTCTGCTCATTACAGAGGAGCGGAACTGGCACAAATGCAGACTACTTATGCGGCCATGTTCCATGCCGGGTGGTTTGTGGAATCCATGTGGAGCCAGACGCTGGTGATCCACATGATCCGAACCCCGAAACTGCCGTTTATCCAGAGCCGCGCCTCGGCCCCGGTGACGTTGCTGACCTTTACCGGCATCGCGGTACTGACGGTCATCCCCTTTACCGCATTGGGAAAAATGCTCGGATTTGTCGCCCTCCCCGCAGCTTATTTTGCTTACCTGATCCCCTGCATTTTGTTGTATATGGTGTTGGCGACCAGTATTAAGAAAGCCTATGTGCGTCATTTTGGGGAGCTGCTGTAACAGGAAGGGAGTGTGCATGATATGACAATCAATTGGAACACAATATGGATGAATTTGTTCGGAAGAACGGAGCTGTTCGGAATCAATATGGGGTTTTGGGCAGCGATAACCGTGACGGGACTTATTGTGATCCTGATGAATGTGGTCTTTTGGACACGGAAAAGATTTCATTCATACGGAGACAGTTTATAGCTATTGAACCCCCTGGAGAGCTCCTTCCTGATCCACAAGGCCATGCGCTTTGACAGCAAGGGCGGGAGAATCCCGGATGTGATTTCCGATAACTATGAAAAGCTGGCGCCCTCCGCAGACACCCGGCTGCGGGTCAACCGTAGCGGGATCCAGCAAAAAATCATTATGAAATTCTTGCACATATAACGTAAAACAAGAAGCCCGTTGCAGAATAAAACGGTTCTGCAACGGGCTTCTTTTCACACCAAAATGAAAAAATGCTATAAAGTTGTGGGCAAATATTTAAAGGAAGGGTAAAAGGGGCAGCAACGCAGGCCCTGGGGCAAGTGACGGGCCACCTTCTCCCGTCACGCCGCCTCGAACTGGCTGCGGTAGAGGGAGGCGTAAAAGCCGTTCCGGGCCATCAGTTCCCTGTGGGTGCCCCGCTCCACGATGTCGCCGTCCCGCACCACCAGGATCAGATCCGCGCTGCGGATGGTGGACAGGCGGTGGGCGATGACAAAGCTGGTCTTGCCCTCCATTAAACGTGCCATGGCCTTCTGGTTCTCCACCTCGGTTCGGGTATCCACGCTGGAGGTGGCCTCGTCCAACACCAGGATGGCCAGGTCGGTGAGCATGGCCCGGGCGATGGTCAGAAGCTGCATCTGTCCCTGGGACACGCCGGTGGTCTCCCCGGAAAGCGGGGTGTCGTACCCCTGGGGCAGGGTGCGGATGAAGTGGTCGCAGCAGGCCGCCCTGGCCGCCGCCACGATCTCCTCCCGGGTGGCGTCCCGCCGGCCGTAGGCGATGTTCTCCGCGATGGTGCCCTCAAAGAGCCAGGCGTCCTGGAGCACCATGCCGATGCGCCGCCGCAGCTCCCCCCGGGGCAGGGCGGTGATGTCCTGCCCGTCGATGGAGATGGAGCCGCCGTCCAGCTCGTAGAAGCGCATCAGCAGGTTGACCAGGGTGGTCTTGCCGCCGCCGGTGGGGCCCACGATGGCCACCATCTCGTTGGGGCGCACCTCCAGGTTCAGGTCGTGGATCAGGGTGCGCTCCGGTGTGTAGCCGAAGCGCACATGGCGAAACTCCACGTGGCCCTGCGTGATCACGGAGGCATCCCCCGCCGCATCGGGCCGCTCCTCCTCCTCGTCCAGCAGGGCGAACACCCGCTCGGCCCCCGCGATGGCGGCCTGGAGGGAGGTGATGACATAGGAGGCCTCGGTCACCGGCTCGGCGATCTGGTTGACATACTGCAAAAAGGCCTGCACAGTGCCCAGGGTGATAGCCCCGCCCAGGACGGCGGTGGCGATGAAGCCAAGCTGTCCCAGCACGCGGATGGCGGGGTAGATGGCGTAGTCGGCGAACTGGGCCCGGCGCTGGGCGCGGAACTGGGCCTCGTTGAGGGCCTCCGCCTCCTCCAGCATGGCCGCCTGCCGGTTGAACACCTTGACCACCCGGTTGCCCGCGTACAGCTCCTCCACCTTGCCGGTCAGCGCCCCCATGGCCGCCATATTGCCGCCGTAGGCCCGCTGGGCCAGGGCGGAGACGTAGCCGGTGGCCGTCATGCTGAGGGCCAGGGAGACCAGCACCACCAGAAAGAGCCTGGGACTGAGCATCACCATGGCCGCCGCAGCCAGAGCAATGGTAAACACCGATGACACCAACTGCATCAGTCCCACCTGCATCACGGAGGACACCTTTTCCAGATCGTTGGTGACCCGGCTCATGATGTCGCCGGTCTTGTGTCCGTCAAAGTAGCGCAGGGGCAGGCGGTTGAGCTTGGCGCTGACGTCCTGGCGCAGGGAGAGGGTGAGCTCCTCCCCCACGGTGGCGATGATATACTGCTGCACATAGGACATCAGGCTGCTGAACAGCGCCGCGGCGGCCACCAGCAGCACGGGCAGCCCCAGGGCTCCGGCGGCGGTCTCCACCACGCCGGCGGAGCCGTCAAAGGCCCGGATGGCGTCCACCAGCCGGTCGATGCCCATTCCAACCGCCAGGGGAATGGCGGTGAAGGAGGCGGAGCTGAGCAGCGCTGCCCCGGCCACCAGCAGCAGCTTCCACCACTGGCGGGCCATCCGGCCCAGCAGCCGCCGGGCGGTGGCCCTGGTGTTGCGGGGGATGTCCTCATGGGAGAGCTCCCGCTTTTCGGTTTTCTTTCTGCGTGCCATACTCACGCCCCCTCTCTCTGCATCTGACTGTCCGCGATGGCCCGGTAGACTGGGCAGGTCTCCAGCAGCTCCCCGTGGGTGCCGGCGCCCACCAGCCGCCCCTCGTCCAGCACTAGAATCAGGTCGGCGTCCAGGATGGTGCTCACCCGCTGGGCCACGATGAGCTTGGCGGGGCGCACCACCTGCTCCCGCAGGGCACGGCGGAGGGCGGCGTCGGTCTTCACGTCCAGGGCGGAAAAGCTGTCGTCAAAGAGGAGCACCCCGGCATCCTTCACCAGCGCCCGGGCGATGGACAGCCGCTGCCGCTGACCGCCGGAGAAGTTGGTGCCCCCCTGGGCCACCGGGGCATCCAGCCCTAAAGGGAGCCGCTCCACAAAGTCGGCGGCCTGGGCAATGCCCAGGGCCCGCCAGAGCTCCTCGTCCGTGGCGTCCTCCCGGCCCATGCGCAGATTGTCCGCGATGGTGCCGCTGAACAGGAACGCCTTCTGGGGGACGCAGCCGATGCGCTCCCGCAGCTCCTGCTGGGTGAGGGCGCGCACATCGACGCCGCCCACGCGGATGGCCCCCTCCCCCACATCGTGGAGCCGCAGCAGCAGATCGGCCAGGGTGCTCTTGCCCGAGCCGGTGCTGCCGATCACGGCGGCGGTCTGGCCTGGATACAGGGTGAAGGAGATATCCCGGAGCACAGGCTCCTCCGCCCCTAGGTAAGAGAAGCTCACGTGGTCAAACTCCACCGCCGGGCGGTCGGGCCCGGCCACAGTGTCGGAAGCGGCCCCGTCCTCCACGTCGGGCCGGGTATCCAGCAGGGCGGTGAGGCGGGCCAGGCAGGCCCTGGCCTTGGGCCGCGTGGTGAGCACCGACACCGCCATGAGCAGGTAGCCCATGGTCAGGATGGAGTACTCGGTGACGGCGGTGATCTGCCCCACCTCCATGCCTCCGCCCAGGGTGAGCACGCCGCCCGCCCACAGCACCACGGCCATGAGGGCGCCCATGAGCATCCACACCACCGGAATAGCCACGGCAAAGAGCCGGTTCAGGCGGATCATGTTGTCGGCATAGGAGCGGTAGGCGTCGCCGGAGCGGGCCTCCTCATAGGCCTCGTTGCCGAAGGCCCGGATCACCCGTACGCCGGTGACCGCCTCCCGCACCACACGGTTGATGCGGTCCAGGCGCACCTGGATGCTGCGGGAGAGGGCGTTGGACTTTCGGAGCACCACGGCGGCCAGCGCCGCCAGCGCCGCCATAAAGCCCACCTGTATGATGGCCATGACCGGGGTGACCATGGCCGTCATCACGATGGACGCGCCTACAATGAGGGGAGCGGGCACCACCATCTGGAGCACCATCCCCATGGTCTGCTGCAGGTTGGTGATGTCGGAGGTGGTGCGGGTGATCATAGATGAAACGCCCACCTCATCGAACTGATGGAGGGAGAGCTCCTGGCTCTTGCGCAGGAGCAGGGAGCGCATTTCAAAACCGAAGCGGGCGCCCAGATCGGCGGTCACCCAGCTCCCGGCGGCCACCGCCGCCGACAGCAGGGCCACGGCCAGCATCTGCCCGCCTGTGCGGAGAATGGCATCCATATTCCCAGGCAAAATGCCCAGGTCCACCACGTTGGCAATCAGGGCCGGGATGAGCAGCGTGCCCACCACCTGGCCCAGCAGAAGGAGCAGGGCCAGCGCCGCCATACCCCGGTGCCGCTTGTAAAAGGATCGCAGGTATTTCATGAGGGCCTCCTTTGCCGTCTTGCTTTTTTTACCGGCAAGAGGTATCATAAACCTTAGAGCGACTTCAATGTCAAGAAAAAATTAAGAGAGCCGGAGGCCCGCCATGAATCAGAAGAAAAAGCTCTCCATCCTGGAGTTCTCCCGCCTGACGGGCATCAGCCGGGACAACCTGCGCTTCTACGACCGCATCGGTCTGCTCTGCCCGGAGCAGCGGGGGGAGAACAACTACCGCTATTACGCCCGGCACCAGCTCAACTCCGCCTATCTGATCGGCTCCCTCCGGCTGCTGGAGGTGGGGCTGGAGGATATCCGGCACTACTCCGCCGGCCGCACGCCGGAGCGGATGCTCGCCCTCTTTGCCCGGCAGGAGGAGCGCATCCAGGCCGAGATCGCCCGCCTGCGGGAGACCAGCGAAATCATGAAGCTGCGGGCCTCCCTGGCCCGGGAGGCCTTGGCCCACGCCGACGGCGAGGTGCTGGTGGAGGAGCGCCCACGGGAGCGCATTTTTCTCTGTCCCCCTCCGCCGGAGGGGATGAGCGACGAGGAGAGCGAGAGCTTCGCCTACGAATACGCCGCCGGGAAGGGAATCCACGCAGGCTACCCCGCCGGAGTTCTGGCCACACCGTCCGGCGGCGGCTGGGTCTACCGCTTCTATTTTAAAACCGGCGGCCGGCGGGGCAACGCATGGAAGCCGGCTGGGCGGTACGCCGTCGCCTATGGACGAAGCATTCCAGACGATTTCGAGCGGGCTTGGGCAGGACTCCACGCCTTTCTGGCGAGCCGGAGCCTGCGCCCCACCGGCAGCGCCTACGGAGAGCTGCTGCTGGACGAGCTCTCCGTCCAGGATACGGGGGACTATTTCGGACGGTTGGAGGTCCCGGTGACGGTTGATTCCTGTTTGGAAAGAGGAATCTAACTTTTTTTGTGAAGACCCCCCATAAATCTTGTGTTTTCCGGCCATTCCTCTCCGTCTGTACCCTTGACGGAGTATCGCAGGTCTGCTATGATAATGGATTGGAAAAGACAGATTTCGCCTGGTCCCGCCGGGCTTTCCCGCACTGGCGCCAGGCCCCGTTTCAAAGGAGAATGCCATATGTATTGTACCCGCAAGCTGACAGAGCAGGTCTGGTGGGTGGGCGGAAGCGACCGCCGGCTGGCCCTGTTCGAGAACCTCTTTCCCATCACCCGCGGCGTCTCTTACAACTCCTATTTGATCCTGGACGAGCAGACCGCCGTGGTGGACACCGTGGACTCCTCCATCTCCCGCCAGTTCCTGGAGAACGTGCTCCACACCCTGGACGGCCGCCCGCTGGACTACCTGGTGATCAACCACATGGAGCCCGACCACTGCGCCAGCATTGAGACGCTGCTGCTCCGCTTCCCCACTCTCAAACTGGTGGGCAACGCCAAGACCTTCGCCTTTATGGGGCAATTCTATGATTTCCCCCTGGACGGGCGCACCGTCACCGTCAAGGAAGGGGATACCCTCTCCCTGGGCGGGCATACCCTCCAATTCCATATGACTCCCATGGTCCACTGGCCGGAGGTCATGATGACCTATGAGTCCAGCGAGAAGCTTCTCTTCTCCGCCGACGCTTTCGGCTCCTTCGGCGCCACGGGCGGCAATCTGTTTAACGACGAGCTGAACTTCGACCGGGACTGGCTGGACGACGCCCGCCGCTATTACGGCAATATCGTGGGCAAGTACGGCCTCCAGGTGCAGGCCGCGCTGAAGAAGCTCTCCGGACTGGACATTGCCATGATCTGCCCCCTCCACGGCCCCATCTGGCGCAGCAATCTGGACTACCTTCTGGACAAGTACGACAAGTGGAGCCGCTACGAGCCGGAGGAGCGGGCCGTTGCGGTGCTGTACGCCTCCATGTACGGCGACACCGAGAACGCTGTCAACCTTCTGGCTGCGGGTCTGGCTGACGGCGGGGTAAAGAACATCGCCATGCACGACATTTCCTCCACCCATGTCTCCACCCTTATCTCCGAGGTCTTTCGGTGCAGCCACCTGGTGCTGGCCGCCCCCACCTATAACAACGGGGTCTATCCCGCCATGGCCACCTTCCTCCATGACATGAAGGCCCTTGGCCTGCAAAACCGCACGGTGGCCTTGGTGGAGAACGGCTCCTGGGCTCCGGTCAGCGGCAAGCTGATGCGTGAGATGCTGGGTGAGCTGAAGGGTTTCCAGGTGCTTGAGCCCGTGGTCTCCCTCAAGTCCGCCCTCAAGGACAGCTCTCTGGAACCGCTCTTCCAGCTCAGAGACCGTATTCTGGACTCTCTCAACGGGTAAGTCAAGCAGACAAAATGCGGCCCATCGGTCAATGACCGACGGGCCGCGTTCGTTTTTCAGCCGGGCCGCTCCGTAGCCGGAATCCAGTCCTCCAGAGACAGAAGCCGGCTCCCCACCAGTTCCTCAAACTCCGCCGCAAAGGTGTCCTGATCCACCTCCGCGTCGTCCACCAGATAGGTGAATACCTCCGTGCCATCCTCCTGCGTATCCTGGTGTACCGCCAGGGAGGCGCACTCCTCCGTCTCCCCATCGGGCAGATAGCGGAACACCGTGTAGAGGTGGGAATACCGATTGGGCCCGGTGCCCGTGTCATACTGCCGTACCATGGCGCCGTCCTCCAGGGGGTAGTCCCGGCAGCTCATCTCCACGATGTCGTACTGCCAGCAGCTCAGCTCCCCGTCCCCATAGTGGAACACGGCGTTGAACTGTTGGGGCTGAGCCACCATCTGCACCACCAGCTCCGCCCCGCCGTCCCCGTCCAGATCCAGCAGCACATACTCCAGCTCCTCCGCCGGGGGCAGGGTGACCTGGTGCAGCTCCAGCCCCTCCGGCGGGCGATCCAGCGCCCCCGGCTCCCCTGCCAGCAGGGCCCGGTAGGCCGCCAGGGCCTCGGCCGACACAGGCGTGGGGGACAGTGGCGGCGAAACGGGCATGGAGTTGGCGGGTTCTTTCAGAGCTTCCAGGGGGGCGGGCGCGGGGCTGCCGGACGGTGCCGGCGGCTCTCCGCCTCCCGCGCAGGCGGTAAGGGCAACGGCCAGCAGACAGGCCAGCCCCGTTATGGACGTGTGGTTCACAGCGGTATTCCTCCTTCGGGCCGTTATGCCGTCATGATAACACCCCCACAGCCCGAAGGGAAACCCCTACGCGGTTTCAAATGGTGAAAATTTGGTAACAGGTCCTCAGAAGCCCGGGGCGGAGGCCAGCCGGAGCAGCCGCTTCCGCAGGCAGGCGGTCAGCTCCACCTTTTTGGTGCCAACCTCGTCGAAGGCGATCACCGCCACCGCGCCGGAGCGGCTCACCACCATGCCGGGCCCGAAGGCCCGGTGCACCACCGCCGTGCCGGGCAGGTAGTCCTTCTCCCACGCCGCCACCGCGGCGGCGTCAGGCTCCGCCGGGGCCTTGCCCGGAGTCCTGGGCCTCTGGGACGCCCACTCCGGCGTGCCCAGAAACTGCCCCACGAAGGAGGCCGGGGGCGACGGCTCGCCAAAGCGGTTGTCACAGGTGAGCAGAACAAGCTGCCGCCGGGCCCGGGTGGCCCCCACGTAGAAGAGCCGCCGCTCCTCCTCCAGGGCCGCCCGCTCCTCGTCGGACAGGTCGTTCCCCTTCCGGGGATTCACCGATGGGAAAATGCCGTCCACCGCGTCGATGAGGAACACCCGGTCGTACTCCAGACCCTTGCTGGCGTGGATGGTGGAGAGCACAAAGGGGCAGGCCGGGTCGCCGCTCCCCGTCTCCACCGTGTCCCGCAGCGCCTCCAGGCGGCGGAGAAAGCCCTCCACCCCCGGCTCCTGCCGGGCCAGGGCCAGCAGCAGCTCCACCCGGCTCTTGTCGCCCCCCTGGCTGGACAGGTAGTCCCCATAGCCCATGTACTTGACGATGCGCTGAAGGGCGGCAAAGCTGGAGAGCTGAGGCAGCTTGGACAGGTGGGTACGCAGGGCCTTGAGCCGCCCCGTCTGCCAGGGCTCGAAGCCGCCCCCGTCGATGAGGGCGTCCAGCACCGGTGCCCCCTCCGGCACCCGGCGTAGCTTCTCCTGGAGGACGCTCCGCTTGACGCGCACCTCCAGCTTGTAGTAAATCCGCAGAAACCGCTCCCGATCCGTGCCATCTAAGGCAAAGCGGAGCACGTCGGTGAGATCCCGCACCGCCGGGCTGGTGAAGAAGAAGCTCTCCCGCTGGCGGCAGGCGTAGGGGACGCCCCGGCGCTCCAGCAGGTCGATGAGGGGCAGGGCGCTGTCGTTGTTGCGGTAGAGCACGGCGGTGGACTCCGTGCAGTCCGCCGCCGCCTGGGCCAGATAGTGGGCCTGCTGCCCGAAGTCGTTGAGATTTACGTGGCGCACCGGCTCCCCCTGGGGGCGGCTGGCCCGCATGTGCTTGGGGTGGCGGCTGCCGTTGCGCTGGATGAAGGCGTCCGCCTTCTCCACGATGGCCCCGGCGGAGCGGTAGTTGGTCTCCATCAGCAGCACCTCCCCCTCCGGGTAGATCTGCCGGAACTCCATCAGCGCCTGGGGCCAGGCGGCCCGGAAGCCGTAGATGCTCTGATCCTCGTCCCCCACCATGAACAGGTTGCGGCTCCGGGCGGCCAGCAGGCGGAGGATGGCGTGCTGGATTTTGGAAGTGTCCTGGGCCTCGTCCACGCAGAGGTAGGGGTATTTGCTCTGGAAGTGGGCCAGGATGTCGGGATACCGGCGGAGAATCCGCAGGGCAAAGACCATCTGATCGTCGTAGTCCATGCGGCGGTTGCGCTCCAGGTACTCCCGGTAACCGAAGTAGACCGCGGGAAAATCCACCCCGTCCATCTCAATGGCCCGCACCTCCTCGTCCCGCAGCATCCCGTTCTTGCAGCAGGTGATGCGGGTGCGCACCTCCTTCACCTCCTGCTCCCCCGGCCACTCGGCCCCGTGGGACTGCATCAGCCAGCGCACCAGGGCGTTCAGCTCCCCCTCGTTCGTCCACAGGGCGAAGGGCTCTGCCCCCTTGGCCCAGGCGTAGTAGGAGATGATGGACTGGCAGATGCCGTTGATGGTGCGGAAGGCCAGCGCGCCGGCGTGCGCCTCCCCAAAGAGGGCGGCAAAGCGCCGCTTCATGTCCCCGGCGGCGGCTACAGTGTAGGTGACGGTGAGGATGCGCCCCGGCTCCACCCCCAGGCAGTGGATGAGATAGCCCAGCCGGGTCACCAGGGTGGTGGTCTTGCCGCTGCCCGGCACCGCCAGCAGCAGGGTGGGCCCCTCGGCCCGGAGGATGGCCGCCTCCTGCTGGGGATCGGGGGTGAGGGCGTATCTGGCTTTGAATTCGGGGTAGGTCATGGCGTGTCCTCTCTTTCCGTGCGTACTGTTCAGAGTACCCCAGCCCCGGCGGAAAGTCAAGCGGCAGTTGCGGCATGGTCTGGGGCGTGCTATGCTGGGTAAAAAGGAGGAATGTCCCATGCCCGCCAACACCCCCCGTCTGGAGACCGAACGTCTGGTGCTCCGCCGGTTTACCCCGGCGGATGTGGAGCCGCTGTTTTCCCTGATGCGCGACCGGGAGGTTAACACCTTCCTGCCTTGGTTCCCGCTGGAGACCGAGGCGGACGCCGCCAAATATCCGGAGGAGCACTACCTGGACTACTACCGCCGTCCCTCCGGCTGCCGCTACGCCGTCTGCCTGCGGGAGAACGACCGCCCCATCGGCTACCTCCATGTGGACGACGGGGAGAGCCATGATCTGGGCTACGCCCTGGCCCGGCCATCCTGGGGCCGCGGCTACATGACTGAGGCCGCCGCTGCGGTGGTGGAGCGCCTGCGCGCCGACGGCCTGCCCTTCCTCACGGCCACCCACGACGCGGACAATCCCAAGAGCGGGGCGGTCATGGAGCGCATCGGCATGACCTACCGCTACTCCTACGAGGAGCTGTGGCAGCCGAAAAACCGACTGGTCATCTTCCGTATGTACCAGATGGATTTGAACGGCACGTGGCCCACCTACCGGGCCTACTGGGACCGCTGGCCCCGCCACTGGGTCTGAAATCCGCCCTTGCAATTTGCGGAAAGGCGTGCTATAGTTGCCACAGAAAAGTCTGCACAACTAAATGCTGGGGGGCCGGATGGAATCCGGCTGAGAGTTAGGCTGTTCTGCCTATGACCCATGGAACCTGTTGGGTAATGCCATCGTAGGGAGCGCGGTTCACGCCGTTTTTCCGTTTTTTGCAAAGTCGCTCAGCGAAGGCTGTGCGGCTTTTACTTTTGCCTAAAACGGAGGTATCTGCAAGAATGAGACGAGAACCCTGGAAACTCAAGGACGTGGTCATGATGGCCATACTGGGTGTGCTGTTCGCGGTGGTCTACATGGCCGTGTTTTACGGCGGCACCGCCATTTCGGTGGCCCTCACCCCCCTGGGCCTGTCGGCCTTCGGCTTTGAACTCATCTACGGCGTGTGGTTTATGGCTGCCACCATTGCCGCCTACATCATCCGCAAGCCCGGCGCGGCCCTCATCACCGAGGTGCTGGCCTCCGCCATCGAGCTGCTCATGGGCAACTCCGGCGGCGCCACCGTGGTGCTCACCGGCTTCATCCAGGGCGTCGGGTGCGAGCTGGGTTTCGCCGTATTCCGCTACCGGAAGTACAACCTGCTCTCCATGGCCCTGTCCGGCGTCTTTGCCGCCGTGTGCATCTTCTGCTACGAGCTGTACTACCTGAGCTACTATCTGCTGGCCCCCACCATGCTGGCCGCCCAGTTGGCCGTCCGCTTTGCCAGCGCCGTGGTCTTCTCCGGCGTCATCGCCAAGCTGGCCTGCGACGGCCTGGCCCGGACGGGGGTACTGCGCAGCTACGCCGTGGGCGCCCGGCTTGCCCCGGTATCCATCGACGATGAGGAGGAATAAGCAATGGGTAAACTGAATGTGGTTCTGGACTGGTTTGCAAATACCAATCACACCGGCTTTCTGCTGGCGGAGAAGCGGGGCTACTTCGCGGAGGCGGGCCTGGAGGTGCACATCGACGGCGAGGTTCACGGCGTTATGGATCTCCACGGCGCCGATTTCGTGCTGGGCCCCCAGATTTCCATGCTGGACTGCATGTCCCGCGGGGTGGAGCTCACCGGCGTGGCCGTCCTCACCCAGCGTTCCGACTCCGGCATCGTCTCCCTGAAGGAGAGCGGCATCACCTCCCCCCGGCATCTGGAGGGCAAGCGCCTTACCCACTGGGCCCCCCGCTGGTTCCACGGCGTGATCGGCGAGGCCGTGCGCCTGGACGGCGGCGACTACGGCAAGGTGGAGCTGGTGCCCATGGACGTGGGCGACATCGTATCCACCCTGGGCGCCGCGGCCGACGCCACCTGGGTCTACGCCAACTGGGAGAACGAGGAGCTTATCGCGGCGGGCAAAGAGATCAACTTCATCAATCTGGCCGACGTGGATCCCCTCTTCGACTTCTGCGCCCCCGCCATCGCCGCCACGCACCAGGTTCTGCGGGACCGCCCCGCCGAGGTACGGGCCTTCCTGGCCGCTCTGGACCGGGGCTATCAGGAGGCGGCCCGCGATCCGGAGGGCGCCGTCCTGGCGGTGAAGGACGGCCTGCCCGCCGTGTCCGAGGCCATGCTGGTGCGCAGCCAGAGGCACCTGGCCCCCCTGCTGCTGGATCAGCGGGGCCACTGGGGCGCCATCCGCCCGGAGCGCTGGGAGCGGATGGCCAACTGGCTGGTGGCCAACGGCTACTACGACCGCCGCCGCCCCACCGAGTACACCAATGACTTCCTCCCCGTCTGAGGTGGGCCGCATCACCCTGGAGCGCGTCACCTTCCGCTACCTGGAGCAGAGCAAGCGCCCGGTGCTGGACGAGGTCAGCGCCTCCTTTGACCGGAGCCGCATCACCGTCCTCACCGGCCCCTCCGGCTGCGGCAAGAGCACCCTGCTCTATCTGGCGGCGGGGATCTATCCCCAGAACGCCGGGTTCCTCCAGGGGGGCACGGTGCGGGTGGAGGGACAGGAGCCCGCCGCCCTGGGGCCGGGGGAGCGGTGCGCCCTGGTGGGCATGCTGTTTCAAAACCCGGAGCTCCAGTTCTGTATGGACACGGTGGAGAACGAGCTGTTCTTCTGTCTGGAGAACCGGCGGGTGCCCCGGGCGGAGATGGAGGAGCGGCTGAGCGCCGCCCTGGACTTCTGCGGCATCGCCCACCTGCGCCGCCGCCCCCTCCGCTCCCTGTCCGGCGGGGAGAAGCAGCGGGCCGCGCTGGCCTGTCTGGCCGCCCTGCGGCCGGCCTGGGTCCTGCTGGACGAGCCCTTCGCCAATTTGGACGACCAAACCGCCGCCCTCCTCTGCGGGCAGCTCGCCCGGCTCCACCGGGAATGCGGCACCGGCATTCTGGCCATCGACCACCGGCTGGATCACTGGCTGTCCATCGCCGACGAGATCCGCCTCATGGCCCAGGACGGCACGCTGGACGGCGCCGCCTATGCCCCCAGCGCCCTCTCCCCTCAGGCGTGGGCGGAGCGGGGCGTCAGCGTCCCCGGCTGCCCCTACCAGGCCGCCCGGCCGGTCAAGACCGGGCCGGAGGAGGTGGTGCTCTCTCTGCGTGGCCTGCGGGTCTCCCAGGATGGGCGCGAGGTGCTGCGGGACGTGAACGCCGACTTCTTCCGGGGGCGCATCCACGCCATCGTAGGCCCCAGCGGCAGCGGCAAGAGCACCCTGTTCGGCGCCCTCAGCGGCCTTTACCGCTATCAGGGCTCCGCCCGGCTGGAGGGAACGGAGCTGTCCAGGCACCGCCGCCGGCTGACCGGCCGCATGGGCTTCGTCACCCAGAGTCCCCAGGACCAGTTCGTAGCGGACACCGTTCTGGACGAGGTGACGGTCAGCCTGCGCCACAGCGCCGGGGCGGGCGATCCCGCCGCCGGGGCCGAGGAGGTGCTCCGCCGGATCCAGCTCTGGCGCTTCCGCCGCCTGTCCCCCTATATGCTCAGCCAGGGCCAGCAGCGGCGGCTGGGGGTGGCCGCCCTGCTGGCCTACGACTGCCAGGTGCTGGTGTGCGACGAGCCCACCTACGCCCAGGACCGCGGCCGCACCGCCGCCATCATGGACGCCCTCCAGCGGGAGGTGGTGGAGCGGGGCCTCACCCTCATCCTGTCTACCCACGACCGGGCACTGGCCCAGGATTACGCCGACATTCTCTACGAGCTGAAGGAGGGGAGCCTGTATGAAGTCGCTCAATCCCACCTGTAAGCTCATCGGGCTGGTGGTGCCCACCCTCCTGCTGGCCGGACTCCACCACCCGGCGGTCAATCTGGCGGTATTTGCGGTATGTCTGGCCGCCCTGCTCCTCTCCCGCGCCAACGTCAGGGTGCTGGCCGGGACCCTTGCCCCCGTGCTTCTGGTGGCGGTGGGCATGTTCTCCACCGGCTACCACTTTCACGCCGGGGCGGGCATGCCCATCAACGCCGCCGCCCAGGCCCTCACCGGGGCGGCGGTGTGGAACGGGCTGGTGCTGGGCAGCCGGGTACTGGCCTTCGCCGGGCTGGGCCTGCTCTTTGTCCTCACCACCGACCGCATTCTCCTGGTGCGCTCCCTCCAGCAGCAGCTCCGCCTCCCCCCGGTGTTCGCCTACGGCCTGCTGGCCGCCTGGGGCATCCTGCCCAATATGATGGAGGAGTACAAGCGCACCCGCGCCGCCTTTGCCGCCCGCGGTATCCGGGTTTTTCCCGTCTCCCCCGCCCTGCTCAAGCCCCTGCTGGTCAAGTCGGTGCGCTGGTCGGAGGAGCTGTCCATCGCCATGGAGTCCAGGGGCTTCGACGGCCGCGTCCCCCGCACGTGCAGCCAGCCCCTGCGCCTGCGGCCGGTGGACGTCCTCTTCCCCATCCTGTCCTGCGCCCTGTTTCTGGCCCTGTTCTTCCTGCTGGGACGCTGAAAAACCGCCGCGGAGCGAGGCTCCGCGGCGGTTTTGCTTTACGGCTTGCACTGGCCGCAGGGGGAATAGCCCTCATCCAGCAGGGCCTCCCGGCTTCCGGTGTAGTCCGTCCGGTTCTCCGGCTTCATGTCCTCCACGCTGGCGCAGGTGGGCAGGTGGAATTTCTTCGTGTTGGTATTCAGCACGTAGGCGGTACCTGCGGGGGTTGGGCTGGACTGGATCTCCCCCTGTTCCCCTTCCGCCCAGCTCGCGCCGGTGGCGTAGTCGATGCCGATGCCCGGCTGGACGTTGTAGACATAGACGTTGAAGCAGATGCCCTCCCTCTCGTCCTCCACGCTCCCGGCCTCCATCAGCACTCCGCTGGCCACCAGATTGTCCCCCTCATAGAGTGGGGTGACCCGGTAGAGGACGTGGTTGGAGGTCTCCTTCACATAGTCGGCCACCAGGTTTTCAAAGGGCAGCATGCCCTCCACGTTCATGTAGCGGGTCCCGGTGATCAGGTTGCGCTCGTTGGCGTTCTCGCCGGTGAGCTGGAATCCGATGAGGTGGCAGCGGTTGTAAAGGTACTGGCCGCCGTACTCCACGTTGATCCAGCCGGAGGGCTTCACCGAGCTGATGCTCTCCCGCGCCTCGGTGGGCATCAGCTCCTCCCCCACACAGGCGTAGGCCGTGCCGCAGCGGCCCAGCCCGTCCAGCGCACTGTAGGTCTCAAAGGCCTCGGTGGTATATTCCTCCTCCCCAAAGAAGGGCTGGTTGTCATTGATGACCACATAGGGCTCGCCCGCATAGGCGGGCACCTGGTCCAGATCGTAGCTGACCGCCGGGGCGGCCTCCCCCTGGCAGCCGGCCAGCAGCAGGGCCAGGAGCAGCAGGAGCGGAAAGACGCGTCTCATCGGGTGTAGACCTCCTTTGTAATGCGCTCGTGGGAGTGGCCGGAAAACTCCTCCCGGCGGGCCAGAGTCCATCCCGGAGGGCCGGGCCGCACATCCAGCCAGGCGTCGGCGGGGTAGCGCCGGTTCCAGTGGTAGAGCACCAGCCCCTCCAGCCGGTCCAGCCAGGGCAACAGGGGCGGCTCCTCCACAAAGCAGAGCTCCCCCGGCCCGGCCTGGGCCAGGAAATCCTCCGCCGCGGTCAGATACTCCGGATACGGCGCCTCAAACAGCCGGAGCGTGTCCCGACTCATCCACAGCCGGCGGCCCGCCGCATCCTCCAGGATGCGGGCGCACACCGCCCGGTCCCGGCTCTGCCGCCGCCCGTGGAACGCCATCCCCCAAGCCTCGTCCACGCAGACAATTGCTGTCATCCGGCTACATCTCCTCTCGGCATAAAAAGAAAAGCACCTGTGTAACACAGGTGCTCTTTCGTTGGTGCGCGAGGCGGGACTTGAACCCGCACGTGCGTAATGCACACTAGAACCTGAATCTAGCGAGTCTGCCAATTCCACCACTCGCGCATGTCCTTTTGTTCAGAACAGGTTGTATTTTACCATCTTCTCCCCACCTTGTCAACCCCTTTCATCAAATTTATGACCTCTATTTTTTCTTATTTCAAAATCTGTGCAGCGATTCTCTTTTTAGCTTGATTCTTTTTTCCGTCTTTGATATAATGCTTTTGAGGTAAAAATTCTCAATATATTATTCTCAAGAGTGGAGGATCAAAATGAAGCGGATGTTTACAAAGAGCAAGACCAAGGCAGATATCCTGTCCATGCTGGACAGGATGATTGCGCAGCACGGGGATGCAATGTCCATTCCCATGCTCCGTGTGGATCAGAGCGACCACCTCAAACTCTACACCTGCGCTCTCACCACCGGCTTCCTACAGGCTATGATCTGCCGCCTCCCCCGCAGCCTGGAAAACCCAGAGGGCATTCAGCGCGCTCTGGTCATGAAAAAGGTCTCTGAAATTGAGGAGCGCCTCTCCAGCGGCCCGTATGGCTTTCCCAACGCCATTGTTATCACCCTCAGATGCCAGGACAGCCCCTATATAACTGTTGCCCCTCTGGAGAGCCGCACCAGCGACTCCTCCGGCATTGTCCTTTTGACCGTCGCTCTCCACCGTTACCGTGAGCACATCGCAGCCTGTGCGGCAGACGAGGCGGGCTATCTTCTAGCCCCAGAGCAGGAACTGCTGGGCTATATGATCGACGGCCATCACCGCACCGAAGGGGCTTATGCGGCGGGCAAGCTGGACTACCCCTTCCTCACCGGCGTCTACTTGGATCTGGATCTGCGCAAGATGGCAGCCTCCTTTGCTGAGATCAACTGCAACCAGGAGAAGCCCTCCGCCATACATACCAACGCCATCCGCAACCTCTCCGGCCTGATGTCCGACCGGGAGAACACCGCCTTTGACCTGATGGACGAGCTCAATGGCCGGGCCGGCCTCTTTCATGACCGGATCAAGATGTTCGACGGCCCCCGTGCCCGCTCTCTGCCCCGGGCTTATGTCAACTCCAGCAAAATGCAGAAGCTGCTGGAGCATTGGCTCGAGATCAACCTGCAGAACGGCTTCAACTACACCACTTTTTCCGCCCGGGTGGAGGCCATCGAGACTTATTTTTCCGCCTGGAAGGCATGTTACCCGCAGGCCTGGGACAGTTCCGCGCACGTTCTGACCAAAACAATGGGAATCGACATCCTGTTTGATCTATACGGACTGCTGTCGGAGTTCATGCGTTCCTCCATTCTCGCCCCCGGCGCCCTTCCGGAACGGGAGGACTTCATTACCGCCATTCACAGGTGCTTTTTCGACCTTCAGGAGCAGGACGGCGCGGCCTTCTATCTTCCCAAGCGGCTCGAGCTCGATGCCCAGAGCGGCGAATCCATCCCTCTGACCTGGGAGAGCTCCACCTTCGGTGGACTGTCCAGCGGCAAGGGAATCCACTTCCTGAAGGGAAAGCTGCGCGAGATGATCGCCCTCACACGGCACAGCTTCCCCGTACACTGACTACTCCAAAGCACCCCCGCCGGACTGCTCCGGGAGGGCGCTTTGCATGGTATGATACGCCTCAGCGGGCGGCTCCAGCCCCGGCTGTTTGCCCGTACAATGACAAACTCCCGGTAGCAGGTCCATATTCCCCAGGGCACGCGCCCCCCAGTCGCACTGAACGTTGGAGAACTTCCTCCCCTCCGCCCACCACAGGAATTTCTCGTTCTCACTCTGGGCAATGCGGGAACCGATGAACCGGTCTGCCCTTACCACTTCTTTCCCATATTGATGATTTAATTATCGCAGTCTAATGATCAATATATCAGCTCTGCCCCCTTCTATCAAAAAGCATGCATAGAAGAAGCGCACCAGCCGGCGGCCGGTGCGCTTCTTCTATGTATTTTGGGGGTTAGTCCTCCCGGTCCAGGGTGATGTGGGGGACCATGGTGGTGGTAAAGGTCAGCTCAGGCTGGGAGGTGTCACAGTGGCTGAACTGGACCGGCATATCCATGTCGCTCTCCACAACCACGGCATAGCCGACATTCATGGGAACGGGCTCACCCTTGTCGTTCTCCATCAGGTCGAACCGGGCATGTTTGGTCCGGCGGGCAGGCACCACGCTGGTATAGCCGGTCATGGGCTCACGATCCTGGAAGTAGAAGGTGAAGCGCACATGGGCGTCCCGGCCGGTCTCGTTGATGAAGGCGCAGCCCTCATGGCTGGTGAAGTAGCCGGTGCCGCGGGAATGAAGGTAGGCGTCGGGAATATACCACTTGTACTTGTACTCCATATTGATCCACTCACTTTCTATTGTAATTGTTTGTTGCAGCTCACTCAGACCGGCGCGGGGCCGTAGGCTCTGGGATCCGGGTCGTCCACCCAGCCCCAGGAGGGGCACACATCGTGGGCCACGAAGATCCGCTCCTTCTGGATGCCCAGCACCTGACTCAGATCATTCATGAACTCCTCGGAGAGCATCTCGCAGTTCTTGGGGCCGATGTCATAGTCCCCATGAATTTTAAAGTTCACAAAGGCCGCGGGGGTATCCCTGCCGCTGAAGAACATCTGCTGCTTGTCCTCCATGACGATCATGAGCCAGCGCTCCCGCTTGGTGGGCACCTTCTCCCATGACACGGCCAGGGCCGTTTTCAGCTCCTTTGCTCTGTCGCTGGGAATCTCCACATTGGTCCTGATGATGATACAGGGCATATGCAATACCTTCCTTTCTGTCATGTTCAGTTCTTGACCCAGCCCCAGGAGGGACATTCATCGTGAGCCACAAAGATCCGCTCCTTCTGAATACCCAGCACCTGGCTGACATCGGTCAGGAACTCCTCGTTCAGGATCTCGCAGTTCTCCCTGCCAAGGCTGCCTAGAATCTTGAAGTTGACAAAGGCCGCAGGGGTATCTTTGCCGCCGAAGAACATGGTGGTGTTGTCCCGGATGGTGGTCATGAGCCACCGCTCACTCTTACCCGGAAGCTTCTCCCAGGAAACCACCAGGGCTTTTTTCAGTTCCTCGGCCTTCTCCTTGGGCACCTCCATATTGGTATACATAACAATACAGGGCATGTCCGTATCCTCCATTCCAATCAATTTATCAGCAAGGGCGGTCCCCTTCTCTGGCCGCCGGATTAAAACGCCTCCAGATAGATCTGCTTTACCTCGTCCCGGGTAAGCGCCTTGGTATGATTCCGCATGCTTCCGGCAAAGACGTTGATGCAGTTGTCCGTCATCCAGTCGATTCCGGACTCCTCCACCCCCAGCTCCCGGAGCTTGCAGTTCAGATCAATGGACTTGAGGAAGCACTCCACCGCCTCCGCGCAGTCGGTCTCGTCCTTGCCGCCCAGCAGACGGGAGATGGCCGCGTAACGCTCCGGCTTGGTGTTGTAAGAGTGGCGGAAGAGGGGGGGTGTCAGGGCCGCCAGTCCCTTTCCATGGACCACGTTATACATGCCGCTGACCGGATGCTCCATCCCGTGGCCGCCGCCCACGCCGGCGGTGTTGATGACAATGCCGCCCAGCAGGCTGGCCAGGGTGATGTTCTCCCAGTCCTCCTGTGTGCCCTCACCGTGGTACACCTTGGGCAGGCTCCCGGCTGTCAGGCGGATGGCGTGCAGGGCAAGCTGGTCGGTAATGGGCTGGCTTCGGGTGGCCAGGTAGCCCTCCATGTTGTGGGAGAGGGCATCGAAGCCCACCGAGGCCAGCACCTCCTTGGGCATGGTCTTCATCAGCTCAGGGTCGATAAAGGACACTTTAGGATAGATCAGGTCTCCCCACAGGGACTTCTTGTCCTTGGTCTCGGGGTTGGTCAGCACCGCAAAGGGGTTGGCCTCGCTCCCTGTGCCGCAGGTGGTGGGTACCTCCAGAATGGGCAGGCAGCCGGTACCCTGCTTTCCACCGGAGATATAGTCATTCACGTCACCGCCGTTCACCGCGCAGAAGGCCACCGCCTTGGCCGCATCCATCATGGAGCCGCCGCCCATGCCGATGACTAGGTCGCACCCCTGCTCCCTGGCCAGGGCCGCGCCCTCCATAACCGTGGTGGTCAGGGGGTTGGGCTCCACCTTATTGAATACCGTGGCGCGGACGCCCGCGGCCTCCAGCAGGGCGATGGAGCGGTCCAGCAGACCGGAGCGTTTCGTGCTGCTGCGGCCCGTCACGATCAGGGCGTGGGTGCCGTAGCTCTTGGCCGTGGCGCCCAGTTGGTCGATCACATTGGCGCCAAACAGCAGACGGACCGGCATAAAGTAAGAGAATTCCATACGATTGCCTCATTTCTTTGATTTATATCAGCAGGTATAGAGCTCCGGGCGGCGGTCCCGCAGGAGCGGGCCGTTGATCCGGGCCCTATCCGCGTCCTCCAGCTCCATCTCTGCCAGCACCACCACGTTCTCCGCCTCATCTGCCTGGGCCAGTACGGAGCCGTCCGGCCCCAAGAGCATGCTGTGGCCGAAGAACGTGTATTCTCCCTCCTGCCCGGAGCGGTTGCAGGCCGCGAGAAAGAGCTGGTTTTCAAAGGCCCTGGTCTTGAGTTCCGTCTCGAAGACGGGCAGCTCGGAAAAGCCCCCCGGCATAATGCTGCTGGAGATGGAGATCAGAATCAGCCTGGCCCCCTTCTTCATCAGCTCACGGCAGGTCTCCGGGTAGCGCCGGTCGTAGCAAATGGCCAATCCCACCTTCCCGTACCGGGTATCCGCCACCACAAACTCCGGTCCGGGTGTGAAATAGTAGCGCTCATAGCTGCGCGTACAGGGTACATGTACCTTCCGATAGACCGCACCGATCGTCCCCTCCGGCGTCAGCAGAACCAGGGAATTATAGTAGGTACCAATCAGATTTTTTTCAAACAGCGGAAGGGCCAAGTAGATCCCCAGCTCCCCCGCCAGGGAACGAAAGCGCCGGACGGTTGGCCCGTCCAACTCCTCCGCGTAGGCAAAGTAGCGGGTGTCCTTATACAGCGGGAAAAACTCATCCAGCGCCAGCTCCGGCAGCACGCAGAGATCGGCCCCCTGCCTGGCCGCCTGAATCAGCAGCCGCTCCGCGCGCTCCACGTTTGCCTCCCGCCCTCCGATGTCCGCCGACATCTGTATGGCGGCAACCTTTACCTTCATTGTTCCGCCCCTTCTCTCCGGCCGGTCATCTCTGCACCACCCAGTCGATCATGTTCTTCCAAAACAGGTGGATATACTCCCATTCACAGAAAGCGGGGGGCATCCAGTGGGGCGCGCAGTCCGAGGCCCAAGCGAAGCTTCTGCCCTTTCCGTACTCATAGAAGGACAGGATGGGGTCTCCCTGGTATTCCACCGCCACCTGTGCCCCCGGCTTGGCTACGGCCTTGTTGTAGCCAAGCAGATAGGGCCATTCCTCGGGCAGCCCCTTCAGTGCCGGATGGCGCTGGGGGTCCACCTTCAGATCAATGCCTTCCGGGTGCTCCTGCCGGTCGTCATAGGGGAGAAAATCGACCGGGAGTGCCTTCTCGATGGGCGAACCGTGGTAGCAGCCCTTGCCGCCGATGCCCTGGAAGGTCATGTAGCCTCCCATCATCCCCAGGGCGCCGCCCTGCTCTACATAGTCCGCCAGGAGCTGTAGGCGGTTGGGGAAACGGACGCTTTGGGTAAACACCAGGGGGTGGAGCAACAGGGTATTGGCCCCCACATCGCTGAGAATCACCACATCATACGTCTTCAGCTCCTCCATCGTAGAGGGGAATTTCTCTCCCACCAGATGGGAGGGCAGGTGGGTGATCTCTGCAAACTCGTCCATCGCGGCATGGATTCGGCCGATCTCCGTTCCATACCCGCCAACCGAGAAGTCGTCCCACCCCTTTACCTCCATGTTATGGGTCAGCCAGGACTCCCCGGCAAACAGCATCTTGTACTTTTTCATATCAAGCTCCCTTCCATCGGTTCAATCGGTTGATTCTGTGCGGCGCAGCGGTGACACTTCACGATGTGGTCCCGTCCCACCAAGGCAGGCGCCGGAATATGCTTGGAGCAGTTCTCCGTCCGGTACGGGCAGCGGGGGTGATACCGGCAGCCGGAGGGCGGCCTGATCGGGCTGGGCAGCTCGATCGGCGGCTCCCTGTTGGCCGTACTTAGGCGGGCGTCCCCGCTGATCTGGGGAATGGAGCGCAGCAGCTCCTTGGTATAGGGGTGCCTGGGGTTGTGATAGAGCTCCTCGGAGGTGCTGTACTCAATGACCTCGCCCAGGTAGAGCACCGCAATATGGTCGCTCATGTACTCCACTACGCTCAGATCATGGGAGATAAAAATAATCGAAATGCCGAACTCCTTCTGCAGGTCGTGGAACAGGTTGAGTACCTGCGCCTGCACCGACTTGTCCAGTGCGGACACCGGCTCGTCGGCCAGGATGATTTTAGGCTCCATTGCCAGGGCCCGCGCCACCGCCACGCGCTGCCGCTGCCCGCCGCTCAGGCTGTTGGGGTATTTGTTGAGGAAGGACTTCTGCATCCCAACCGCGTCCAGGTAGCGGTATGCCCGCCGGCATGCCTCATCTCTGGGCACCTGATTGGCCGTCAGGCCGAAGGTGATGTTCTGCAGTACATTCATCTTGGGGTTCAGGGAGGAGTAGGGGTTCTGAAAGACCATCTGCATATTCTTCCGAAAGGTCTGCACATCCTGCCCCGTGGCATGGGCCATGTCGTACTCCTTCCCGCAGAGCTTCATTGTGCCGCTGTCCGGCCGGATGCTGTGAAGGAGCAGCCGCGCAACCGTGGATTTTCCGCAGCCGGACTCACCGACGATGCCCAGCACCTCCCCCTCCTCCAGGCCGAGGGAAACGTGATTTACTGCTGAAACCACGTCGTTTTCGCCCAGCAGGCGCTTTTTTACCACAAAGGACTTGCACAGGTCGTTGACCTCTAAAATCTTGCTCATTGTACGCTCTCCAATCACGGCGCGCCGTCATACCGCGCGGGCTTAGCTGTTGGCCTCCATGGCGTCCTTCAGGCCGTCTGAGATGATATTGACACTCAGGGCTGTGACAAAAATGAACAGGCCCGGAATAATGGTAATCAGGGGATTGATGTAGATCTGCTGCCGCAGGGCGTTCAGCATGGAGCCCCATTCCGGCGTGGGGGGAGAAATGCCCAATCCCAGAAAGCTCAAGCCAGAGGCCGACAGGATGCTGACGCTGAATTGCGTGGTACAGTAGATGAAGATCCGCCCAAAGGTGTTCGGTATGATGAAAAACACGATAACCTTCAGTGGGCTGGCCCCGGAGGTCTGCGCCGCCTCAATAAAGTCCTCCGGCATGATATCCTGCACGGTGGATTCGGCCACCCGGGCGATGGGCGGAACCAGAATGACGGCGATTGGAATGATGATGCTGGACAGGCCCGAGCCCAGAACCGAGGACAGCGCGATGGCCAGCAGAATGGAGGGGAACGCATAGAAAATATCCAGGGTGCGCATGATGATCTGGGCATAGGCCTTGCCGAAATAGCCGGAAATGATCCCCAGGATACTGCCCACGATGGTGGCCAGCGCCACCGGCAGGAAGCCCATCAGCAGGCTCAGGCGCCCGCCGTACAGGCAGCGGGTCAGGATGTCGCGCCCCTGCTCGTCTGTTCCCAGCAGATGGCCGGCCGTGCCGATGCCCTGCAGCCGCTCCGCCGCATTGCCCTCAAAGGGGGTATACTGGGTGAGCAGCGGCGCGCCGAGGGCGCACAGCACCACGATCACGAACAGGATCAGCGCGGGAAGGGCCGCCGGGTAACGGAGAAAGGTCCGCACAAAGCGGCTGCGCGCCTCCCTGCGGAAATGGAGCTCCTCCGGATCCGCCGCAGCTCTGGAGCCAATGGATGACAGCAAAACAATCACTCCTTTGTATCCCGCAGGTCTTTATTTTCTCAGGCGCGGATCTGCCACAATGCGGAGCAGATCGATGAGCAGGTTGATGCTGACAAAGATCGCCGCCACAATCAGGATGGCCGCCTGGGTCACGGGAAAGTCGCTGGTGAAGATGCTCTGATAGATGATCAGGCCGATTCCCGGCCAGGAAAAAATGGTTTCCACCATCGTGGAGCCGCCCATCAGGTAGCCGAACTGCAGGCCCGCTACGGTCAGCAGCGTGGGAAAGCTGTTGCGCAGCACATGCCGCATGATGGCCGGCTCACTGAGTCCCTTCGCCCGCAGGGTAGTGACAAAGCTCCGGCTGCGCATCTCGGAGACCGAGCTGCGCACCATCCGCGTCATAATCCCCAGTGTCATGGCGCCGGCCGCGATAGCGGGAAGAATCAGGTGCTGTATGAGGGAGGAGAAGGTATAGTCCCCACTGGTATACATGCCTGTAGACGGCAGCAGGCGCAGGTTGACGGAGAAGATGCCAATCAGGATCAATGACAGGCAGTAGTTTGGAATACTGATACCGCCGATGCCGAATACCGTGCCGATCCAGGAGAAGATGGAATTCGGCCGGTACGAGCTGTAGACACCGATCAGGATACTGAGCAGGAACGCGAAGATGCTGGCCCCCAGCGCCAGAATCAGGGTATTGTGGAGGGCCTCGCTGACCACGCTGAGCACGAGCCGGTTGTCGCTGACAGAGTTCCCAAAATTGCCGCGCACCGCGTTGCCCAGCCACATGAAATACTGCATATAGAGTGGCTGGTCAAAACCATACTGGTCGATGATCACCTGCCGGAGCTCCTCCGAAGCATCCAGAGGCACAATGCTGTCAATGGGTTCTCCCGGCATCATCTGCAGCAGGGCGAATACAATAACCGTCACACCGAAGAGCGTGAGGAACGCCAGGCCTATTCGTTTCAAGATAACTCGGACCATACTAACTCCCCTTGTATACTGCGGCCTGCGGCCAGGTTTCACTGGCCGCAGGCCAGAGTCTTTTGCCGGAAATGACAGCGCTTATGAGACGGGGTTCTCTTACTCGACGGTAACCGTCGTCAAATCGACATACCAGGTCTGGGACTGGGCAAAATTCTGCACATTGGGGGCCAGGACCCGCAGGTTCCGGTCGTTGCAGACGATCACCCAGGGCAGCTCCTCGGTAAAAATCTTCTCGGCTTCAATGAACTGCCGGGTGGACTCCGCCTCGTCCGTGGCCGCATAGGCCGCCTCGATACAGGCATCGTACTCCGGGTTGCTGTACTTGCCGGTGTTGAAGGAGCCGCCCGTGCCCGCAAACTTCTGGAACACATTGGGGAACATGGTATAGAAGGAGGTGTTGAGCGCGCCCACATCGGCGTACTCATCCTTGAAGCCCACCTTCATTACGTCCCACACCCGCTCGGATTCCGACATATCCAGCTCAATGTGGATACCGACCTCCTCGGTGCACTTCTTGATGTACTCATTCATAATCTGGGGGAACATGTTGCCGGAGCCGCTGGTGGGGCAGACAAAGGTCGTGGTAAAGCCGTCGGGATAGCCGGCCTCGGCCAGCAGTTCTTTCGCCCTCTCCGGGTTATAGGTATACTCCTCCACACCCTCCGCATACCACGGGGAACCTGGATACATCAACTGCGCCAGCGGTGTGCCCACACCCTGAAGGATGTCATTGCACAGTCCCTCCCGGTTAATGGACATGCTGAAAGCCTGCCGGACGCGGGCATCTGCAAAGGGGCCGGACTCCGTGTTCATGATGTAAAGCCACGCATGGGGGTAGTCGTTCAGCTTGACCTGATAGCCCTGGGACTTCAGAGACTCCAGGGACTCCACGGGAACGACCTCGGCCCAGTCCACCTCGCCGGACTGGAGGGCCGCCAGGCGGGCCGACGCGTCGGAGATGGGCTTGAGGATCAGTGTCTTGATCTGCGGCACGTTCCCCCAGTAGTTCTCGTTCCGCTCCATGACGAGCTCCTGGCCCGCGATCTTGCTGACAAACCGGAAGGGACCGGAGCCTACGGGGGCGTCGGCAAAGCCGTCGCCCTTCTCCTTCACCGCCTCCATGGAGGGAATCATGATATAGGGCAGATCGTAGATCAGATAGGCGTTGTTGTCCTGCACAGTGTCAATGGTGATCGTGTAGTCGTCCACCTTGGCATAGGATTCGATATTGGCCAGGAAGCTGCCCACCGATGCGGCGCAGGTGGTGCTGTAGTACTCAAAGTCAGGATTCATCACGCGGTCCAGCGCAAAGATCACACAGTCCGCATTGAAATCCGTTCCGTCGTGGAACTTGACTCCCTCCCGCAGATGGAACGTCCACCGCTTGGGGTTTTCCGGGTTCTGCTCACAGGAGGTGGCCAGGCCTGGGATAATCTTGCCGGCCTCAGTTTCCGAGCTCGCATCCCACTTCACCAGGGCATCATAGAGCTGGAAGCTGACGAAGCGGTAACCCTCCTGCCCCTCCGTGGGCTCGGAATCGGTATTGGGCAGGGCCGCGCAGGTCATCGCAATCCGCAGAGTGCCGCCGTCGCCGGTACTGTCCACACCGGAACCGCCGCCGGTGGGCGAGGTTTTCTCATCCGAATTGCCGCAGGAGACACAGCCCGCCAACAGGGCTGCCGCCAGAGAGAGCGCCAGGAATCTTTTCACGTGTTTCATGTCCTCATTTACCTCCAGACGTTACTAAATTCATATGACACGCCGTCATATGGTGCTCATCGATGGGCTTGAGCTCTGGAACGCTCTGCCGGCACGCCTCGGTTGCGTAGGTGCAGCGGTTGGAAAAGGGGCATCCAGGCGGCATATGGACAATGGTGGGCGGCTGTCCCTCGATGGCAACCAGCCGCTCCCGGTTGCCGCTCTTGGGGAGCGCGGCGATCAGCGCCTTGGTATAGGGGTTCGCCGGCGTCTCCAGCACCTGCCTGGTGGCGCCGCACTCCAGAATGATACCGCCGTACATGATGGCGATCTGATCCGCCACCTGGGCCGCCACACCGATGTCGTGGGTCACCATCATGATGGACATGCGGTCGCTCTCCTGCAGCTCCAAGAACAGGTTGAGAATCTGTTTTTGGATGGTGACATCCAGGGCCGTTGTGGGCTCGTCCGCCAGCAGCAGGCAGGGATTGCAGCACAGCGCCATAGCGATGACCGCCCGCTGGCGCATGCCGCCGCTCATCTCGTGTGGGTAGGCGTTCATCCGCTCCCTGGGCGAAGGGATACCCACCTTGACGAAGAGCTCTTCTACCCGCTCCCTGGCCTCTGCCTTTGTCAGGCTGGAGTGCGCCCGGATGGTCTCTACAATCTGATAGCCCACCTTATACATCGGGTCCAGCGCGGACAGAGAGTCCTGATAGATCATGGCCATCCGGTTGCCCCGGATATCCCGGAATTCCTTCTCACTCATTCGGAACAGGTCATTTCCCAGAAACTCCGCCTGTCCCTCTACGGCGGCTGTCTTGGGCAGAATCCGGAGCAGCGCCTTCATATAGGTGCTCTTTCCAGAGCCGGACTCCCCCAATATCACCAGCGTCTTGCCCCGCTCCAGGCTCAGGGAAACCCGGTTCACCGCCCGAACCATCCGGTCCTTGATCTTGAAATCTGCACACAGCCCGTTGGTCTTAACAATGATGTCGCTCATCCGCATTCACTCCATGCGCTTCTTAAAATCCAATACTTCTTCATACGATGGGATAGAATCCTGTGCCCCTACCCTGGACACCGCCAGGGCGGACGCCATATTGGCGAAGACGATCGCCTCCCCCGTGGAGCGGCCGTCCGCCAGCTCCCGGGCCAGCGCCGCGTTGAAGGTGTCTCCTGCCGCTGTGGTATCCACCGCCTGTACCTCGGGCGGGCGGTAGAGCGTATGCCCCTCCCGGTTGACATGCAGGGCACCGCGGCTTCCCAGCGTAATGATGATATTCCGCGTCCCTTTCTCCAGCAGGGGTTTGCAGTGAACCGCAAGCTCCTCCACTTCATCGGTCGGGCAGCCGGTCAGGTGCTTGAATTCGCTCTCATTGGGGGTCAGATAGTCCAGTCCCGCATATACTTCATCAGGCAGGCTGTCCGGTGCGGGGGCCGGGTTGAGAATGACGGTTTTGTGCAGCCCACTGGCCAGCTCTACCGCATAGCAGACGCTCTCAAAGGGGATCTCCATCTGGAGCAGCACAATGTCGCTCTCCTCAAACCGCGCCCGGTTCCGCCTCAGATAGTCCACATCGCATAGGTTATTGGCGCCGGGAATGACAATTATGGAGTTGTTTCCCTTCTCATCCACACAGACCACCGCCATGCCGGTGGATACCCCGTCCACCGTCCTTATTGCGCGGGTGTCCACATTGGCCTGTTGCAGATTTCTCACCAGCTCACCGCCCAGGGGGTCATCTCCCACCGCATTGAGGAACGCGGTGTCCCCGCCCAGGTGTCCGCAGGCATACGCCTGGTTGGCCCCCTTCCCGCCGCAGGTCTTTCGGAAGGAGCGGCACAGGATGGTTTCGCCCAACTCCGGGGCCTGCCGTACTCCGATCACAAAGTCGACGTTCGCGCTTCCTACCACCAAAATCTTTTTCAATGAGAACACCCCTACGTCTTCCTAGATTCTTTCCCCCGCCGGGGCACCGATGCCGGATGATCCGCCGTGCTTATACATATAGAATCCGTTCGCCATAGATGGTCTTGACTGAGCCTCTCACCACCAGCTTGGGCTGGAGGTGGATATTTTTGGTTTCAATGGGCTTACCCACGATTGCCCGGATCAGCGTATCCGCCGCCCGGCGTCCCATTTCGATGGTCGGCTGCTGAATGGTGGCCAGAGGCGGGTCACATAGCTGAGAAAAGCCGATG
>ENA-UONQ01000865-UONQ01000865.1-human-gut-metagenome-genome-assembly--contig:-CS26-NODE-865-length-32150-cov-5.656582_pt1 | contig 32150 bp, 26 predicted proteins | sample MGYA00242460_ERZ724007 | MGnify/ENA metagenome assembly ERZ724007
TATGCACGGTGGTGTGAGAGGTCGGCTAATTAATGATTAGCCTCCTACTCGATAGAATATCAAGTAGAGAGAACAGAAAAATACGGAGTAGTTGAATGATATGGAAAAGAATGGTTTTGATATTCAGGAAGAATTGAAAAAATTGCCCGGGAAGCCGGGGGTGTATATCATGCATGATGAAACAGATGCGATTATTTATGTGGGTAAAGCAATCAGTCTGAAAAATCGTGTGAGACAATATTTTCAAAGCAGCAGAAATAAAGGCGTTAAAATAGAACAGATGGTTACGCACATTAGAAGATTTGAGTATATAGTGACGGATTCAGAACTTGAAGCACTTGTTCTGGAATGTAATTTGATCAAGGAACATCATCCCAAATATAATACGATGTTGATGGATGATAAAACATATCCGTTTATTAAAGTATCTACAAATGAGCCTTTTCCAAGGGTGATGCTCGCTCGAAAGATTGCAAAGGATAAGGCAAAATATTTTGGACCGTATACAAGTGCAGGGGCAGTGCGTGATACGATAGATCTTTTGCATAAGTTGTATCATATCCGAAGCTGCAACCGAAGTCTTCCGCGAGATATAGGAAAAGAGAGGCCTTGTCTAAACTATCATATCAAGCAATGTGATGCGCCATGTCAGGGATATATTTCGCAGGAGGAATATGGAAAAGCAGTTGCTGAAGTGGTTCGATTTTTAAATGGAAATTTTGACGGGATTTTAAATGAGCTGGAACAGAAAATGCAGAAGGCATCGGATGCCCTGGAGTTTGAGAAGGCAATAGAATATCGGGAATTGTTGAATAGCGTGAAAAAAATTTCACAGAAACAGAAGATTACGGATAGCAGGGGGGAAGATCGAGACATTCTAGCGGCAGCAACGTCTGGAGAAGATGCTGTGGTTCAGGTATTTTTTATTCGCGGAGGAAGATTGATTGGAAGGGATCATTTTTATCTTCGTATCGTGAAGGGAGAGAAGATAGGAAATATTCTGGATAGTTTTATCAAACAGTATTATGGTGGAACACCATTTGTTCCGGGGGAATTGATGGTGCAGGAAGAACTAGAAGATGTTGAATTAATTGAAGAATGGCTTTCGGTGAAACGTGGTGGAAAGGTAACGATCCATGTTCCTAAAAAAGGTACGAAAGAGAAATTGGTGGAGTTGGCGGCAAATAATGCACAGCTTGTATTATCAAAAGATAAAGAACGGTTAAAACGCGAAGAGGGGCGTACGATAGGAGCGGTGAAAGAAATTGAAAAATTGTTGGGAGTTTCAAATATTTCCCGTATGGAGGCGTATGATATTTCAAATACCAATGGTTTTGAATCGGTCGGCTCTATGGTTGTCTATGATCGGGGAAAACCAAAAAGAAATGATTATCGAAAGTTCAAAATCAAAGGGGTTGAAGGTGCGGATGATTATGGCAGCATGAGAGAAGTTTTGACCAGAAGGTTTACGCATGGACTGCGAGAAAGAGAAGAAAGCAAGGAATTGGGAAGTTTTACTGCATTTCCAGATTTGATATTAATGGATGGTGGAAAAGGACAGGTAAATATTGCATTGGAGGTGCTGGATACACTTCACTTGCATATTCCGGTTTGTGGTATGGTGAAGGATGACAAGCACCGTACACGAGGTTTGTATTATCAAAATGAAGAGATTGAGATAGATCGGTCTTCAGAGGCGTTTCGTCTGATTACACGTATACAGGATGAAGCACATAGATTTGCGATTGAATATCATAAACAGCTCCGAGGCAAAGGGCAGGTACATTCTATCTTGGATGATATTGATGGGATTGGGGAGACAAGGCGCAAAGCGTTGATGCGAAAATATGCTAATTTGGATGAGATTAAAGCCGCATCTGTGGAAGAGCTTGCAGCAATTCCATCGATGAATGAAAAAGCGGCAGAATCCGTATACAAATTTTTCCGCACGTGATATACTAAAAATAATTGAGAAAACAAAGAGAGGAAGAGGATTATGGCACAAAGTGTAAAATTAAATGAACTTGCTGAAAAGATGGAATTAAAGAATCTTACACAAAGTGTAGAGTTGTCAGATAAGGAAGTTGCAGTTCCGGATGTGAACCGGCCGGCATTGCAGTTGACAGGCTATTTTGATCATTTTGATTCGGAACGTGTGCAGATTATTGGGTATGTAGAATATACATATTTGCAGACCTTAAGCAGAGAGCGGAAAATTGAAATATATAAACAATTGCTTTCTTATCAAGTCCCCTGCGTAATTTTTAGTACAAGTATATATCCAGATGGAGATTTTTTGGAGCTGGCTACAAAGGCGGATATACCGCTTTTTGCAACAAACAAGACAACTTCTGCGTTTATGGCAGAGTTGATACGGTGGATGAATGTCAAGCTTGCGCCATGTATTTCAATTCATGGAGTTTTGGTGGATGTATATGGTGTCGGTGTGCTGATCATGGGAGAAAGTGGAATCGGAAAGAGTGAGGCGGCGCTGGAGCTGATCAAACGTGGACATCGACTGGTAACGGATGATGTTGTGGAGATCCGAAAAGTAAGTGATGAGACATTAGTTGGTTCTGCACCGGATATCACAAGACATTTTATTGAACTTCGGGGAATCGGGATTGTCGATGTGAAGTCTATGTTTGGTGTACAGAGTGTACGTGAAACTCAAAATATTGACCTTGTGATTACATTAGAAGAGTGGGACAGAGAAAGAGAATATGATAGACTCGGATTGGAAGAAACCTACACAGAATTTTTGGGCAATAAAGTAGTATGTCATAGTATACCAATTCGTCCAGGTAGAAATCTTGCGATTATTGTAGAATCTGCAGCTGTAAATCATAGACAGAAACAGATGGGATATAATGCAGCTCAAGAACTGTATAAAAGGGTACAGGAAAATCTGGCAAAAAAGAGATAAAAGGATAGTATTTCAAGGAGGAGAGATAGGAAAATGAAGTATTGTTTTGGGGTAGATATAGGTGGCACTACTGTAAAAATGGGATTATTTGAAAAGGACGGAAAGATACTGGACAAATGGGAGATTATTACGAAGACGGAAGAAGAGGGAAAGGCTGTTCTTCCGGACATTGCTGCTTCAGTTCTTGAAAAAATAAATATACATCAGCTTAAAAAAGAGGATATAATAGGGATTGGCGTTGGGGTGCCAGCACCAGTTTCAGAAAAAGGTGTTGTAAATGGAAGCGCTAATATCGGCTGGGGATATAAGGATGTAAAAGGGGAACTGGAGGAGTTGACAGAACTTCCGGTTGCAGTTGGAAATGATGCCAATGTAGCCGCTCTTGGAGAAATGTGGCAAGGTGGCGGTGAAGGGCAGTCTAATATTATTATGGTAACACTAGGTACCGGAGTCGGTGGCGGTGTTATCATAGGTGGAAGTGTAGTTGTAGGAGCACATGGCGCCGGTGGTGAAATTGGACATCTTTGTGTGAACTATGAAGAAACGGAGACTTGTGGTTGTGGAAACCGGGGTTGCTTAGAGCAGTATGCATCTGCGACCGGAATTGTCCGTCTTGCAAAGAAGAGGTTAGCGGAAGAAACAAGAAAAACAGGCTTGAATTCAGAGACTGTGACTGCAAAAGATGTTTTTGATGCAGTTAAGGATGGGGATGTTGTTGCACAGGAGATAGCGGTTGAGTTTGGAAGATATCTGGGGTATGGATTGGCTAATCTTGCAGTGGTTGCAGATCCTGCTGTCATTGTTATTGGAGGCGGAGTTTCAAAAGCGGGAGACGTATTAATCCCATATATTCAAAAACCATTTTTAGAAAGAGCGTTTTTTGCAAATCGGAATGTTGAGTTTAAGCTTGCGACGCTGGGGAATGATGCGGGAATCTGCGGTTCTGCAAAATTGATTCTAGATAAGATGAATTAGGACATTAAAAAAAGAACTCTTTTTTGAGTTCTTTTTTTAATGTCCTATGGAGTTGGTTTGTTGTTACCGTTGTCGGGAGTAGTTGTCCCTCCATTGTTTGGAGTAGTGGTGCCACTATCGGTATTTCCGTCGGTACTACCGTCAGAATTGTTATCATTCGAATCGGTATCACTACTGTCATCATCATCGGTATCATTATTGTTGTTAGTTTTATCTTTATCCTTATCCTTGTCTTTATCTTTATCATCAGGATCTTTTTCTACAGCATGCCCAGCACATGTCTGTGTAGGGATAGTGCCTTCTGCAAAGTATTCAGTAATTCCTGGACAACTTTCAGTCGCTAGAAGACCGGTAATACTGCAGACCGTTTTCTGAGAAACACTGGAAGGCATTGTGAACTCTTTGTATTCGAGTCCTTCGTGTACTCTTTCCATGATGTTTTTCCAAAGCACCATGTGCCATTTTTGATCCCAAATATGTTCCATTGGTTTACTTTCATCATACCCTACCCAGATAGAAGCTGTGTAGTATGGTGTGTAAGCAGAAAGCCAAAGGTCAGTAGTATATTCGGTTGTACCGGTTTTTCCGGAAACTGGCATATTGTTCATGCGGGCATAGACACCAGTACCCTTTGTGATTACATCCTGCATTGCATTTGTTAAAAGGGCAGCCGTTGAATCTTTTAACACCTGTCTTGTAACTGGAGTTGTGTTATCCAAAAGGATATTACCATCATGGTCCAGAACCTGTGTGTATAAAATTGGTTCAATATAAGTACCATTGTTTGCAATAGAAGCGTATGCGGCTGTCATTTCCAGGTTATAGACACCCTTTGTAATACCACCAAGAGCTGTTGCCGCAGCTTTATCTGTATAAATTTTGCCGTTGATTTCTTCAGAGTCAACAATGGTTGTAAATCCAAAATTTTTAAGATAATCAAAACCGGTCTGAAAACCGATTGCAGTTAATGTATTTAATGCGGCAACGTTGATCGAGTGCTCGATAGAGTACCGCATAGTGGAAGTACCCGGATAGGAATTGTCGTAGTTGTTACCGGTCTTTCCATTGCCGTAATCATAAGGCTTGTCATTCTTAAGTGCGGATGCAAGTGTATATCCGCATGAATCCAATGCCGGGGCATAGGTCGATAAAATCTTGAAACAAGAACCAGGCTGTCTTGGGGAATCGGTAGCACGATTCAGAGAAAGACTGGCTGTTTTTTGCCCGCGTCCGCCGACAATTGCTTTGACTTTTCCAGTTGCCTGATCCATCAAAACAAAAGAAACTTGTGGCTGCGGAGTAATATCAATACGCTCATCTACAGTGTCGTTTTCTGTAATGCCGAGAGTACTTTTGTATTCGGCAACTGCGGCATTGGCTTCATCAGGAGACGAGTATATCAAAGGATACTCAAATCCCCATGCATTTCGAATATACTCACCTAACATTTCTTTGCTGTAGTTTTCTACTGTGCCATCAGCACGTGTGATAGTCAGAGCAAATTCCAGACCATATTCCGTACCAGCAGGGTAGACCTCTTCATTTGCAACTTCTTCATCGCAGATCTGCTGGACTCTAGGATCCTGCGTAGACACAATTGTAAGACCGCCGCTGTATAATGCATTGTAAGCCTGCGTTTCTGTGAAATTCTTTCGTTCCATCAAATCTTGGACAATCTGTTGAGATAACCGGTCGTTGAAATAGGAATAAGGTGTTGTGTCTTCTACAGGCGGGGATGCAATGATTCGCTCATATACAGGGTCTGCTTTTGCTGTATCATATTCCTCTTTGGTAATGTATTTTTGATCAAGCATATTCTTTAGAACAATATTCCGACGATCTGCGTTGTCTGTCGGATTGACAACAGGATCATACTTGGTCGGATTCTGGGTAATACCGGCAATAACTGCACATTCGGATAATGTCAGATCACTTACATTTTTTCCGAAATAGCGTTTGGAAGCAGCTTGTACACCAAGACAGCTCTGTCCCAGGTTAATGGTATTCATGTAGGCTTCCAGAATCTCTTCTTTTGACATTTGTTTTTCAATCTCAAGGGCAAGATATTGTTCCTGGAGTTTTCTTTCTAATCGATCATAGAAAGTAACTTCGTCTACAAAATTAATAAAGACGTTATTTTTGATCAGCTGTTGTGTCAATGTACTGGCACCTTCGTCAAAGCTACCGGAAGCAAGTCCTTTGATACCTGCACGCAAAATACCTTGAAGGTCGATACCGTTGTGCTGGTAGAAACGCTCATCCTCAATTGCTACGAAAGCCTCTCCCAGATGTTCAGGGATTTCATCCAAAGATTTGTATACACGGTTAGATCCAGCTTCTACAAAACTCTCCAGAAGAGTGCCGTCTTCTGCATATACAAAAGATGTGAATCCCTTTGGCTTAATGTCAGCGGGAGTAACAGCAGGAGCGTTATCAATGATTCTCTTTGCAAAAAATCCGGCGCCTCCAATTCCGATAATAGCAAGAACCAAGACACAGATAATCAGTGCTTTAAAGAAACGGACTCCGACGCGTTTCTTTTTCATATTTTTCTTGGAAGCAATGTGTTTCTTCCGTTTGGTTACATTTTGTTTTCCATAATTCATGAATATTGGCCTCCTCTATCCATACCACTCATTATATCAAAGAACCATTTTTAAATAAAGATAAAAAATAAAAAGTTCATATTTCCTAAGAAATTTTTAAGAAAATGATTGTAGTTTTCTGCAATATAAGATAGTGTTAAATATAGAGAAAGAAAAGGAGTTCAATGATTAGAATGGATATAAAAATAGTTTATAAAGGTGCATCAGCCGAAATCGTAGAAAAGAAATCGCGCTTTATCGGGGAAACATATCCAGTTACCTCAGAAGAAGAGGCGTTGGAATATCTGGAAAAAGTAAAAAAACAGTTTTGGGATGCAAGGCATCATTGCTGGGCGTATGTAATCGGGGAACAGCAACCGTTGGAACGATTTAGTGATGATGGAGAACCAAGCGGAACGGCTGGGAAACCGATTCTTGAGGTGATTCGTGGTAAGGGGCTCACAAATACATTGATTGTTGTGACAAGATATTTCGGAGGAACACTTCTTGGGACCGGAGGATTGGTGCGGGCATATACAAAGGCATCTCAGGAAGCATTGGAAGTTAGTACTATTATAACCAGAATCAGCGGTGTTAAACTGAAAATTACAACCGAATATACAGGAATTGGAAAAGTGCAATATATATTAGGACAGCGGAAGATTCCGATTCTTGCATCCGAGTATACAGAAAAAGTGGAAACGGAAGTGCTTGTTTCAGATGAAGAGATCGAAATGATTATCGCTGAGATCACAGAGGGAACAAATGGACAAGCTGAGATAGAGAAAGTTATGAAATGCAGTTTTGCGGAAGTAGAAGGAGAATATCTAGTCTGGGAACTTTGAGCCGGAGAAAAAAACATGGAACAGATCAGAAAGAACCTGTTCCATGTTTTTTGTTATTGTTTATGAATTGTAGGTGTTACTATGGGAATGAAACTTACCGGAATTCCGGTTCGATCAGACCAAATGTACCGTCTTTTCTTTTATATACAACATTGACTTCGTCTGTTTCAGCATTAGAAAAGACAAAGAAATTATGTCCCAATAAATCCATCTGGATACATGCATCTTCTGGGAACATTGGCTTGATTCCGAATTTTTTCGTGCGAACAATACGAATCTCATCATCTTCGGAAGTTTCGGTTTCTTCTTCGAAAAATTCTTTTTTGAAAGCATTACCGGAAGAAGATGCTGTTGGATGTCCTTGGCTTCTTGCTACTAATTTGTTTTTATATTTTCGAAGTTGACGTTCGATAATCTCTTCTACAAGATCAATGGATACGTACATATCACTGCTTGTCTGTTCAGAGCGGATGATATTGCCCTTAACCGGAATTGTCACTTCGATTTTCTGACGTTCTTTCTCTACGCTCAGTGTTACGATGATTTCTGTTTCAGGAGTGAAATACCTTTCCAGTTTTCCGAGTTTCTGTTCAATAGTGTCTTTAAGTCCAGGTGTTACTTCAATGTTTTTGCCGCTGATAATAAATTTCATGCTGCTCAACTCCTTCTTGATCATATTATACAGAAAGAAAAATCTTGTCTGTATTCATATGGTTATTATAGCATAAAATCAGACAATTGTATAGAAATAAATTGAGGAGATAAAGTTATTGGCAGTATTTACAAAAAACAAGAGAGAGGATGATTTTTGTTCAAACCTCTCTCGAATTTAACATTATTTATTTATGTTGCTGCGTTTACGCATCCTTGCATCCAGGATTTTTTTACGGATACGGAGAGTCTTTGGTGTAACTTCCAAAAGTTCATCAGTATCAATAAAGTCCAAAGCTTGTTCCAGACTAAGGATACGAGGCGGTGTTAAACGGAGCGCCTCATCCGCGCTGGAAGAACGGGTATTCGTCAGGTGTTTTGTTTTGCAGACATTTAGTTCAATATCTTCTGCTTTTCCGTTTTGTCCAATGACCATTCCGGAATACACTTTTTCGCCGGCTCCAATAAAGAGGGTTCCACGTTCCTGAGCACTGTATAAACCGTAGGTAACGGATTCGCCAGTTTCAAATGCAATCAGAGAGCCTTGTTTCCGGTATTGAATATCGCCTTTGTACGGTGCATATCCATCAAAGCTGGTATTTAAGATTCCGTTTCCCTTGGTATCTGTCATAAATTCTCCCCGGTAGCCGATCAATCCACGCGCTGGGATAGAGAATTCCAGACGGGTATAACCGCCGTTGGAAGTGCCCATGCTGCGGAGTTCTCCTTTACGCTGGCTTAACTTATCAATGACAGTTCCGGTAAATTCATCCGGTACATCTACATAAGCGAGTTCCATAGGTTCCAGTTTTTTTCCGTTTTCATCTGTGTGATAGAGGACCTCAGCTTTACTTACAGCAAATTCATAGCCTTCTCGACGCATATTTTCAATCAGAACAGACAGATGTAGCTCTCCACGACCGGATACTTTGAAACTATCTGCACTGTCAGTTTCCTCTACACGCAGGCTAACATCAGTATTTAATTCACGGAGTAGACGGTCACGTAAATGACGGGATGTAACATACTTACCTTCCTGTCCGGCAAATGGACTGTCGTTTACAATAAAGTTCATAGAAATTGTCGGCTCGGAAATCTTCTGGAATGGAATTGCTTGTGGATTTTCCGGGGAGCAGAGGGTATCTCCAATGGAAATGTTGGAAATACCGGAAATGGCAACGATGGATCCGATGCCGGCTTCCTTGACTTCTACTTTGTTTAAGCCGTCAAATTCATATAATTTGCTGATTTTTACTTTCTGCTGTTTGTCTGGATCGTGATGGTTTACAAGGATCATATCCTGATTGACAGAAATGGTTCCGTTATCTACTTTGCCAACACCGATACGTCCCACATATTCATTGTAATCAATGGTGCTGATGAGAACCTGAGTCGGAGCTTCTGGATCACCTTCCGGCGCTGGAATATAGTCAATGATGGTTTCAAATAATGGTTCCATGTTTTTCTCTTCATCGGTTAGATCCAGAACTGCGATTCCGGATTTTGCAGAGGCATAGACAAATGGACAATCAAGCTGTTCATCAGAAGCATCCAAATCCATAAATAATTCAAGAACCTCATCGATTACTTCATCCGGACGAGCTTCTGGACGGTCGATTTTATTGATGCAGACGATAACCGGCAGATTCAATTCCAATGCCTTTCTTAAAACGAATTTCGTCTGCGGCATAGCACCTTCAAATGCGTCTACAACTAGAATTACGCCGTTTACCATTTTCAGAACACGTTCCACTTCACCACCGAAATCAGCATGTCCCGGAGTATCGATGATATTAATCTTAGTACCTTTGTAGAAAACAGCAGTATTTTTGGAGAGGATTGTAATGCCTCGTTCCCGCTCAATATCATTGGAATCCATGACACGTTCTGCAACATCCTGATTTTCGCGAAATACACCGCTTTGTTTCAAAAGCTCATCGACCAAAGTAGTTTTACCATGATCAACATGAGCGATAATTGCAATATTTCTTACATCTTCACGTTTTGTTTTCATAATTAACACTCTTCCTGTTTAAAAACTTCATACAGTTACAACTTTTACATTTTACCATAAAAATATAAATTTACAAGCATTAGTAGTGTTGTTTTTTGTTCTTCTCGACAAACCTCGCCACGGGATGTCGAACGATTGATTCAAAAATAGGTTCTTTAAATGAGTTTTCTGCATAGACTTAGTATTGACTTAAAATACCAGACAGAGGAAGGGAGAATTACAAAATCATGTCAGATAAGATTATTGAAAACAACCAGGTGATGATTATGGGAGAGGTGGCGTCTCCGTTTACATACAGCCACGAAGTATTTGGAGAAGGGTTCTATATGGTAGATGTGCTGGTCAAACGCCTGAGCAATTCAGAAGACCGGATCCCACTGATGATCTCTGAACGTCTTATAGATGTGAGTCAGGATTATACAGGGGAGTTTATTATGGTTTCAGGGCAGTTTCGATCATATAATCGTCACGAAGAGCAGAAAAACAGATTAGTTTTATCTGTATTTGTACGGGAAGTAGAGTTTATAGAGGAAGAATTGGATGGGGCCAAAACAAATCATATTCTGTTGGAAGGATATATTTGCAAAAAACCAATTTATCGAAAGACTCCATTGGGGAGAGAAATTGCAGACCTGTTGCTTGCAGTTAATCGCCCATACGGAAAGTCCGATTATATTCCTTGCATCTGCTGGGGGAGAAATGCCAGATTTGCATCTGGTTTTGAAGTAGGGGAACATGTACAGATTCTCGGAAGGATCCAGAGCAGAGATTATGTGAAGAAATTATCTGAGACAGAGACACAGATGCGGACAGCTTATGAAGTATCTGTCAGTAAATTGGAGTGCATAAATATAGAAGAAAATCAATCTTGTTGATTTCAAAGAGTTTGTGAAAAGGATATCATTTCTTGTAGATTTTTTTCAAGTGTGATATCCTTTTTGTGTATAAATTTGTAATAGAACAGATAATTGGAGGACAAGATTATGATAAAAGCAATGATGCATGGATGTAATGGAAGAATGGGGCAGATGATTTCGAATCTGGTCAAAGAGGATGAACAAATCGACATCGTGGCAGGAGTCGATACATATCTGGAGATTCAGAATTCCTATCCGGTTTTTGCATCAATTGATGAATGTGATGTAGAGGTAGATGTTGTGATTGATTTTTCAAATGTTTCTGCGGTGGACGGAGTATTGGAGTATTGTGCAGCAAAGAAAATTCCGCTTGTATTATGTACAACAGGGCTTTCAGAAGAGCAGATGCAGAAAATGAAAGAAGTATCTGAAAAGACTGCAGTCTTGAAGTCAGCCAATATGTCTATGGGAATTAATTTATTGATGAAACTTCTTAAGGATGCTGTGAAAGTGTTGGGACCGGCAGGATATGATGTTGAATTAGTAGAAAAGCATCACAATCAGAAACTGGATGCGCCAAGTGGAACGGCATTGGCTCTGGCAGATTCCATGAATGAAGCAATGGATGGTGCATATGAGTATGTGTATGACAGAAGTCAGGTGAGAAGGAAACGAGAGAAAAAGGAAATGGGAATCTCAGCAGTCCGTGGAGGTACAATTGTGGGCGAACATGAAGTGCTTTTTGCGGGTACAGATGAAGTGATCGAGTTCAAACATACAGCATATTCCAGAAGTGTATTTGGGAAAGGCGCAGTAGAAGCTGCAAAGTTTTTGGCGGGGAAACCGGCAGGAATGTATGATATGAGTGATGTGATTCAGTTTTAGATAGTGAGTTGTTGATAAAAACGGAAGGATAAGCGGGGAAATGGGAATGAAAACAGAGGAACAAAGATATCTGGAGCGGATGTCTGATCTGTATCCTACAATTGCAGCGGCATCTACGGAGATTATTAATCTGCAGGCGATTTTGAATCTGCCAAAGGGAACCGAGCATTTTATTACAGATGTTCATGGAGAGTATGAGGCGTTTTCACATGTGCTGAAAAATGGCTCTGGGTCAGTAAGGCGTAAGATTGAAGAGGTGTTTGGCAATACTTTGACAAAGCAGGACAAAAAAGAATTGGCAACGCTGATTTATTATCCAAAAGAAAAGATGGCGCAGGTGAAAAAGCAGGAGTCAAACATGGATGACTGGTATTCTATTCATCTGTATCGTCTGGTAGAGGTAAGCAAGCGGGTTGCAAGTAAGTACACCCGTTCCAAGGTGCGGAAAGCTCTGCCTAAGGATTTTGCCTATGTCATTGAAGAACTGATTACAGAAAAGGCAGAACTAACGGATAAGGAATCCTATTATAATGAAATTATTTCGACGATCATCCGGATCAATCGAGCGGAAGAGTTTATTGCGGCACTTTCAGAGCTGATTCAGCGCCTGGTTGTGGATCATCTGCATATTGTAGGAGACATTTATGATCGAGGTCCCGGACCCCATATTATTATGGATAAGCTCTTGAAATATCATTCGTTGGATATTCAATGGGGAAACCACGATGTGCTCTGGATGGGAGCGGCAGCGGGGCAGCAGACTTGTATTGCAAATGTTATCCGTATTTGTGCCAGATATGATAATTTGGATATTTTGGAAGATGGATATGGAATAAATTTGCTGCCGCTTGCTACATTTGCATTGCGGGTATATAAAAAGGATCCATGCAAGTGTTTCGAATTGAAAGGAATTACACCGGAAAATACTTCTGAAGTGGAAATGAACATGCGGATGCACAAAGCAATTTCAATCATTCAATTTAAGTTGGAAGGTCAGACCATTCAGAGGCAGAAAGGGTTTGGGCTGGAAGACCGGGCGTTGTTGCATCGGATTGATTACAAGGCAGGAACGATTGAACTGAATGGAAAAGAGTACCGGCTTTTGGATACTCATTTTCCGACGATTGATCCGGAACATCCGTATGAATTGACGAATGAAGAGCAGGATATTATGGATCGTCTGGAACGGGCGTTTCTAGGATGTGAAAAATTACAGGAACATATGCGTCTGTTGCTGTCAAAAGGGGGACTTTATAAAGTACATAACGGCAATCTCTTGTATCATGGCTGTGTGCCGTTGAATGAGGATGGCAGTCTGAAGGAAATAGAACTGTTTGGAAAACGTTATAAAGGCAGGTCTTTGTATGATGCGTTGGATCGGTATGTGAGAAAAGGTTTTTTTGCAATTGAACCGGGGGAACGAGAGAACGGAAAAGATATTATGTGGTATATCTGGCTGAGCTCCAATTCTCCATTGTTTGGAAAAGATAAGATGGCAACGTTTGAACGCTACTTTCTGGCGGAAAAGGAAACGCATGTAGAAAATAAAAATCCGTATTATGAATTGCTTGAAAAAGAAGAAGTGATAAATCGGATTTTTGAAGAATTCGGATTATCTCCAGACGATGCATATATTGTAAACGGACATGTTCCGGTAAAACGTAAAAATGGAGAGAGTCCGGTAAAATGTAATGGAAAAGTGCTGGTAATCGACGGTGGTTTTTCTAAGGCATATCAGAAAGAAACTGGAATCGCAGGATATACGCTCGTATATAATTCTTATGGGCTCAGGCTAGTTGCGCATGAACCGTTCGAATCTACGGAGGCGGCGATTGAAAAGGGAAGTGACATTCATTCAGAAACAACGGTAATCAAACGCGTATTTGACCGACGTTTGGTGGGAGATACGGATGCGGGACAGGAAATCCGGGAACAGATTGCAGATTTGGAAAAACTTTTGAAGGCATATCGAAGTGGTGAAATTAAAGAAAAGTATAATGCTATAAAATATATTTTTTAAAATTAATGTATATTTGCCGGTAAATTGCAGATATTACTCCTAGAAAAAATATTTGAAAGGGAGTAATGAAAAAATGAAAAATATGAAAAAGTGGGCTGTTTTATTTTTTTGTGTTCTTACATTAGGGTGTATGACCGGATGTGGAAATCGCGATAATTCTGCTGATGGATCAGATAGTGGAACCACGAATACAACAGACACGACCGACAAGGCAGATACGACAGATAAAAAAACAGATACGAAAGATAAAGCAAATGCAACAGATAAAACAAATACAACAGATAAAGGCGATGGTGTGATGGATGATGCAGTTCATGATGTAACAGATGGGATTAATGACGTGACGGATGATCTTACAGATGGAGATGCTCGTGGCGATGTTCGTTCTGAGCAGACCCGATAGAACCGCAGGAATCGGAGAATGAAATGATGTTCTCCGATTCTTTTTTTCTTTTGTTTTTGGAATTTATATGATAAAATGTCAAAATAAAATAACAGCGGAAAAAGAATTTGAAATGAGGCGGGAAAGATGAGATTCAGACCATGCATAGATATTCACAATGGAAAAGTGAAACAGATTGTGGGCGGCAGTTTGACGGATCGTGGAGATTTGGCAGATTGTAATTTTGAGTCCGAGCAGGATGCAGCGTGGTATGCAGAACTGTATAAAAAAGATGGCTTGCAAGGCGGACATATTATTTTATTGAATCCGATTACTTCTAACTATTATGAGGAGACAAAACGGCAGGCTTTGGGAGCACTGGCAGCTTATCCGGGAGGCCTTCAGATCGGTGGAGGGATTACTGCCGAGAATGCGGCGGAGTATCTGGATGCGGGAGCTAGTCATGTGATTGTTACTTCTTATGTGTTTCAAAATGGAAGAATGAACCGGGAGAATCTGCAGAAATTAAAATCAGCAGTGGGGAAAGAGCATATTGTACTGGATGTCAGCTGTCGGAAAAGGGAAGGCGCATATTATATTGTGACAGATCGTTGGCAAAATTTTACTGAGGTGAAACTGGATGCAGAGATTCTGGATGAATTGGCAGGATATTGTAGTGAATATCTGGTACATGGAGTTGATGTGGAAGGAAAGGCTGCCGGTATGGAAGAAGGGGTGGTTACTGTTTTGAGTGACTGGGCTAAGATTCCGATTACTTATGCCGGAGGAATTGGTACGATGAGTGAACTGCAACGGTTTCAAAAGATTAGCCGGGGAAAGTTGGATTTCACGATTGGAAGTGCTTTGGATTTGTTTGGTGGGGAACTTCCCTACGAAGAGATGATACGAAACTGTAAAGGTTTTATGAATAAGATATGAATTGGTTGAATTTGACATCATATGGTGCTAAAATGAAATTTAAAGTGTGCAAAAAACATTCTGAAACAGAAAAGAAATAGTAAAGAGACAAGGAGTTAATTGCAGGTTATGGGTTTGATGGAGAAAATATTCGGTACGCATAGTGAAAATGAATTAAAGCGTATTTATCCGATTGTGGATAGGATTGAGGCAATGGAGTCGGAGATGAAAGCATTGTCTGATGCTGAATTGAAGGAAAAGACCAGAGAGTTTAAAAATCGTCTGGCAGAAGGTGAGACTCTGGATGATATTTTGCCGGAGGCTTATGCTGTTGTAAGGGAGGCTGCATATCGGAGCCTTGGAATGCGTCACTATCGTGTACAATTGATTGGAGGGATTATCCTACACCAGGGAAGAATCGCTGAAATGCGTACCGGTGAAGGAAAGACGCTTGTATCTACACTGCCGGCATATTTGAATGCTTTGGAAGGAAAAGGCGTGCATATCGTTACAGTCAATGATTATTTGGCAAAGCGTGATGCAGAGTGGATGGGCAAGGTACATGAATTTCTGGGCTTGACAGTAGGTGTTGTATTAAACAGCATGGATAATGAAGAACGTCGTGCTGCATATAACTGTGATATTACTTACGTGACAAACAATGAATTGGGATTTGATTACCTGAGAGATAATATGGTGATCTACAAGGAACAGCTTGTACAGCGCGGCCTTCATTTTGCTATCATCGATGAGGTGGATTCTGTTTTGATCGATGAGGCAAGAACACCGCTTATTATTTCCGGTCAGAGCAGCAAGTCTACAAAATTATATGAGGCATGTGATATTCTGGCACGTCAGATGGAACGTGGAGAGGCCAGTGGCGAATTTACAAAAATGAATGCTCTGATGGGAGAGGATATAGAGGAGACCGGAGATTATATTGTCAATGAGAAAGAGAAAAATGTAAACCTGACAGAAGAGGGCGTGAAGAAGGTTGAGAAGTTCTTCCATCTGGAAAATCTGGCAGATCCTGAGAACTTAGAGATTCAGCATAATATCACGCTGGCTCTGCGAGCTCATAATTTAATGTTTAAGGATCAGGATTACGTGGTGACTCCGGAAGGTGAGGTTGTAATCGTAGATGAATTTACCGGACGAATCATGCCGGGACGCCGGTATTCTGATGGACTTCATCAGGCAATTGAGGCAAAAGAACATGTAAAGGTTCGGAGAGAAAGTAAGACTCTGGCAACTATTACATTCCAGAATCTCTTTAATAAATTCGATAAAAAGAGTGGTATGACAGGTACCGCTTTGACAGAGGAAAAAGAGTTCCGTGATATTTATGGAATGGATGTTGTTGAAATTCCAACGAATAAGCCGGTTCAGAGAGTGGATCAGGATGATGTCGTTTATAAGACAAAGGAAGAAAAATACAGAGCAGTAGTGGATGCTGTGGAAGAAGCACATGCAACGGGACAGCCGGTACTGGTAGGTACGATTACCATTGAGGTATCCGAGTTGCTCAGTAAGATGTTGAAAAAACGTGGCATACAGCACAATGTTTTGAATGCGAAATATCATGAAATGGAAGCAGAGATTGTTGCTGATGCAGGTGTTCATGGAGCAGTAACCATCGCAACAAACATGGCAGGTCGTGGTACAGATATTAAGCTGGATGATGAGGCAAAGGCAGCAGGTGGATTAAAGATTATCGGAACAGAGCGTCATGAGTCTAGACGTATTGATAATCAGCTGCGAGGTCGTTCGGGACGACAGGGAGATCCGGGTGAATCTCGTTTTTATTTGTCTCTGGAAGATGATTTGCTCCGCTTGTTCGGATCCGAGCGTTTGATGACAGTATTTAATACATTAGGTGTAGAAGATGGTGAGCAGATTGAACACAAGATGCTTTCCAGTGCAATTGAAAAGGCGCAGAAGAAGATTGAGAGCAATAACTTCGGTATCCGTAAGAATTTGCTGGAATATGATCAGGTAATGAATGAGCAGCGTGAGATTATTTACGGAGAACGTCGCCGTGTTCTGGATGGAGAAAGCATGCGGGATACAGTATACAACATGATTACAGAATATGTGGAAAACACAGTGGATCGGTTTGTATCTGTTGAAACTGGACCGGAAGACTGGGATTTGGCAGGATTAGATAGAACTTTAAAAGAAGTAATTCCTCAGTTGCAGCTGCCGGATACAAAAGAGGCGGAGAGTATGCAGCAGAAAGAACTGAAACATCTTTTAAAAGAGCGCGCGGTAAAGGCCTACGAAGAAAAAGAAGCAGAGTTCCCGGAACCAGAGCATATTCGTGAGATGGAGCGTGTAGTTCTTCTGAAAGTGATCGATGCAAAATGGATGGATCATATTGATGATATGGATCAGCTCCGTCAGGGAATTGGTCTTCAGGCTTATGGCCAGAGAAATCCGCTTGTTGAGTATAAGATGATGGGATATGATATGTTCGGTGATATGACCAATGCAATTGCAGAAATGACAATTCGGACATTATTCCATATTCGTGTGGAGCAGAAAGTAGAGCGTGAGCAGGTTGCTAAGGTGACAGGCACAAACAAAGATGATACCGCAGTTCGGGCACCGAAGAAACGAGAGGAAAAGAAAGTATATCCGAACGATCCATGTCCATGTGGAAGTGGAAAGAAATATAAACAGTGCTGTGGTCGAAAGGCATAAGAGGCTATAGCGGTGAATTTGAATAAAAGAAAGAGGTGATTAAGGTGGTTTTATTAGATGAATTGAAACAAAATTTAACAGCATATGAAGAACCACTGAAAGATTTGAGGGATTCACTTTAACTTAGCTGCAAAAAAAGAGCAGATTGAAGAGTTAGAGCGGAGAATAGAAGAACCGGGATTCTGGGATAAACCGGAAGAATCCCAGCATACAATGAAATTATTGAGAAGTCTTCAGGATTCTGTGAAACAGATTGAACAGATGTATGCGGATTATGAAGATATGGGGCTATTGATTGAAATGAGTGAAGAAGATCCGGATGAAGATACGATTTCTGAAATCCAAGAGGATCTGGAACGTTTTCGGTCTGAATTTGAAGAACTGAGAATTCAGACTCTTCTGACCGGAGAATATGATAAAAATAATGCAATTGTCAGTCTGCATGCAGGCGCGGGCGGTACGGAATCTTGCGACTGGGCTGGGATGTTGTACCGGATGTATACTCGTTGGGCTGAAAAAAAGGGGTATACAGTAGAAGTACTGGATTATCTTGAAGGAGACGTTGCAGGAATCAAAGGAGTTACGTTTGAAGTGCAGGGGGAAAATGCTTACGGCTATCTTCGTTCTGAGAAGGGCGTGCATCGCCTTGTGCGTATTTCACCATTTAATGCCGCAGGAAAGAGACAGACATCTTTCGTTTCCTGTGATGTGATTCCGGATATTGAAGATGATATTGAAATAGATATCAATGAGGATGATCTGCGGATTGATACGTATCGGGCAAGTGGAGCCGGCGGTCAGCATATAAATAAGACCTCTTCTGCGATTCGAATTACGCATCTTCCTACAGGAATTGTTGTACAATGTCAAAATGAACGTTCTCAGCATATGAACAAGGATAAGGCAATGCAGATGCTTAAAGCAAAGCTGTATTTGCTAAAACAGCAGGAGCAGGCCGAAAAAGTATCAGATATTCGTGGTGAAATCAAAGAGATTGGATTTGGAAGTCAGATTCGTTCTTATGTTATGCAGCCGTATACATTGGTGAAGGATCACCGTACTAATACAGAAATTAGCAATGTTGGAGCTGTTATGGATGGAAATATCGATCCGTTTATCAATGCATATTTAAGTAGATAGTAAAAGAGGAAGAAATATATGGTAAATATAGCAGTATTGGGATATGGCACTGTTGGTTCTGGTGTAGTAGAAGTAATTCGTACAAACGGTGCACGTATCAACCAAAGAATCGGTGATGAATTAAATGTCAAATATGTATTGGATTTGAGAGATTTCCCGGGAGATCCGATTCAGGAGAAACTGGTGCATGATTTTGATACCATTGTCAATGATCCGGACGTACAGATCGTGGTAGAGGTAATGGGTGGAATTGAACCGGCTTATACATTTGTGAAACGGAGTCTGCTGGCGGGAAAAAGTGTTGCAACATCCAATAAGGCGTTGGTTGCAAAGCATGGGGCAGAATTACTTTCTATCGCGCATGAGCGGGATATTAATTTCCTGTTTGAGGCAAGTGTTGGTGGGGGAATCCCGATTATCCGTCCGCTGAATTCTTCTATGACAGCAGATGAAATTGAAGAAATTACCGGAATTTTAAATGGTACAACGAATTATATGCTGACCAAGATGTTTTATGAGGGCGCAGAATATGATGAGGTGTTGAAAGAGGCGCAGGAAAAGGGGTATGCAGAACGTAATCCGGAGGCTGATGTGGAAGGACATGATGCATGTCGGAAAATCGCTATCTTATCATCGTTGATTTCCGGACAACAGGTGGATTTTGAAGATATTTATACAGAGGGAATTACGAATATTACAAAACAGGATATGATGTATGCAAAAGAAATGGGCATGACAATTAAGTTGTTGGCATCCAGCAAACGTCATGGGGATCATGTACATGCAATTGTGGCACCGTATCTTCTGAAGAGCGATCATCCCCTGTATAGTGTTAATGATGTTTTTAATGCTATTTTTGTACATGGCAATGTACTTGGAGACGCAATGTTCTATGGAAGTGGGGCAGGAAAACTTCCGACTGCAAGTGCTGTAGTAGCAGATGTGGTAGATGAGGCAAAGCATCTGCATCGAAATATTATGACGATGTGGAAGAGTGAAAAGTTAGAGTTGCTCCCAATTTCAGATACAAGTAAGAAATATTTCGTTCGTATTTCAGGTGACGCAAATGCAATGAAGGCATATCTGGACAGTCGATTTGGTCCTGTTGAAATTGTTCGGGCAGAAGGTCTGGACGGAGAATTTGGCTTTGTGACGGAAGAGATGACAGAAGGAAAATATGAGGAAATTGCAAAAGAATTTCCAGGAATCATACATATGATCCGTATGGAAGGATAGAGCCGGGAGGGTATTATGAAATATATCATTATGTTGTGTGACGGAATGGCTGATGAACCACTGGAAGAACTTCAGGGCCAGACACCGTTAGAGAGGGCACGCACGATTAATCTGGATCAGATGGCGCCACGTTCTGAGATTGGAATGGTTCGAACAGTGCCGGAGGGAATGGCTCCGGGGAGTGATACTGCTAATTTGTCGGTTATCGGCTATGATCCGAAACAATATTACACAGGACGTTCCCCATTGGAAGCACTTAGCATAGGGGTGGATATGAAACCGGATGATGTATCTTTCCGGTGCAATCTTGTGACACTGTCAGAAGAGGAAAAAACATACGAAGAGAAAAGAATTCTGGATCATAGTTCAGATGAAATCAGTACCGAGGAGGCGAGGGTGCTGGTGGATGCCCTGAAGAAAGGGCTGGAAAAAGAAGGATATACTTTTTATACAGGAATCAGTTACAGACATCTATTGATATGGGATCATGGAGCAGTATTAGATTTGACAGCGCCGCATGATATACTGACCAGACAGATTGGGGCATATCTTCCGGAAGATAAGGTGCTTCGTGAGATGATGGAAAAAAGTTATGAGATTTTGAACCATCATCCAATCAATGAGGCACGCAGAGCTAAAGGCTTAAAGCTGGCAAATTCTGCATGGTTCTGGGGTGCGGGAACAAGACCTTGCCTGACTTCTTTTGAGGAACAATATCATGTAAAAGGGGCAATGATTTCTGCCGTAGATTTATTGAAAGGAATTGCTGTTGGTGCGCAGATGCATAATATTACAGTAGAAGGCGCCAATGGTGGACTTCATACGAACTACGCAGGAAAAGCACAGGCGGCAATTGATGCTCTGACAAAAGAGAATTATGATTTTGTCTATATTCATGTGGAAGCACCGGATGAAATGGGACATCAGGGAAGTGTTAAAGATAAGATTCAGGCGATTGAAAAGATTGATGAATTGATCATCGGTCCGGTGAAAGATACATTAGAAGCAGAAAATGTGGATTTTCGGATGCTGGTTCTTCCAGATCATCCGACGCCGATCCGTGTGCGGACACATACCGGGGATCCGGTACCGTATATGCTTTATGATAGTACGCAGCCCTTCCAGGGAGCATCTGTTTATACAGAAAGAACAGGCTTGGATAGCGGGATTATGCAGGAAGAAGGATATCGGCTGATCAGACATCTGTTATTGCAAAGGCTTTAAGAAAGGAAAGGCATCAGGGAAATTATGCTGATAGTAAAGAAATTTGGCGGCAGTTCTGTGAAAGATAAGGAACATATCTTTAATGTGGCAGAACGTTGTGTGGAAGAATATAAAAAAGGAAATGATGTAATTGTTGTACTTTCTGCGATGGGGGATACAACGGATGATTTGATTGCAAAGGCGAAAGATATTAATCCTAATGCATCCAGAAGAGAGATGGATATGCTTCTTACGACTGGAGAACAGGTATCAGTATCGTTGATGGCAATGGCGATTGCTACATTTGGAGTTCCAACAGTATCATTAAATGCATTTCAAGTAGGGATGCATAGTACCTCGGCCTATGGAAATGCACGATTTAAAAAAGTGGATACAGATCGGATTGAACATGAACTGGAATATCGTAAAATCGTAATTATAACGGGATTTCAGGGGATTAACAAATATGAAGACTATGCAACACTTGGGCGCGGTGGTTCTGATACAACAGCTGTTGCGATTGCGGCAGCGCTTCATGCAGATTCCTGCGAGATTTATACAGATGTTGATGGTGTTTATACAGCAGATCCTAGAATCGTCCCGAATGCCAGAAAACTGGAACAGATCAGTTATGATGAAATGTTAGAGCTGGCATCATTGGGGGCAAAGGTATTGCATAACCGATCTGTGGAAATGGCGAAAAAATATGGAGTACAATTGGTTGTGCGTTCCAGTTTGAATCGTTCAGAAGGAACTGTAGTCAAGGAGGTAGCGAAGATGGAGAAAATGTTGATCAGTGGAGTGGCTTCTGACAAAAATACATCACGTGTGTCAGTAATTGGCGTGAATGATAAGCCGGGAGTTGCGTTCAAGATATTTAATACACTTGCAAAGAAAGGAATCAATGTAGACATTATTTTGCAGTCTGTCGGCCGGGCAGGCACAAAGGATATTTCCTTTACCGTAGCACAGGATGATCTGGATGAGACACTGCGCACTCTGGAAGAAAATAAGGATGCACTGACTATTCAGGAAATTACACATAAAGATAATGTGGCGAAAATTTCTATAGTCGGCGCTGGTATGATGAGCAATCCTGGAGTGGCAGCAAAGATGTTTGAGGCGCTGTTTAATGCGCAGGTAAATATCAATATGATTTCAACTTCAGAAGTACGAATTACTGTGTTGATTGATGAAAATGATGTAGAACGCGCGATGATCGCAGTTCATGATAGATTTGGTCTGGCAGGTTAATAGGAGTTACTCTAACTATAGGTGAAATATAAAAACGACAATGCAAAAGAAAACAAGAGGTTTGCATTGTCGTTTTTTTAATGAAATTATTTTAATAATTTTTGAATGATATAACGGTCTTCATCGCTGGCGCTTCGATATTTCAGAATGAGTTTGGTCTCTTCTTCGGTTAAAAAGAGAGCGGTATTGTTTTGCGGTTCCACAGCAGTCTGATAAGGTGGCTGGGATTCCCGGATGACAGATGGAGTGTAGCTGTCCAGAATCAGTTGGTTAAGTGTGATTCCGTATAATTCAGAAAGCTTAACCAAAAGTCTAACATCAGGATCACGTTTTCCAGTCTCGTAATTCGAATAAGCCTGACGTGTGATGTTGAGATACTTACTGACTTTTTCCTGTGTATAGTTATGCGCCTCTCTGTAATTGTAAAGATTTTTCGTCAGCTGCAGACTTGTCACAATTTTTCCTCCGTTATCTGAAAATAAAACTTTAATATGATGACTTATTATAGCAATTTTTCCGATAACAAAGATTGATATGCAACGGAATGTGATAAAAGAAGAAAAAGCAACAAAATGTTTATTTTGTACAAGATAATGTACTATTGTGATACTTTGAGGAAAAGGTGACATCTTCACCAAACCATGAAGGAGGAGTGAAGTGAGAAGCGGTTTCTGTATCTAGAAATTCTACTTCAGCTAAGATTAAACCTTCCAGTTCTCCATGGAAAAAATCCAATTCAATAAAGAGCTCTTTGTTTGAATCGGTGAGTGGAATGACGTAACGATCTTTGATAATCAGTCTGCCGTCTATTTTATTCTTCAAATGTTGATAGCTTTCGGCGGTCAGAGGAAGGTTATATTCTTCACGTACCATGAGTCCTTTCGATTTGTAGGTCAAGATGTAGTCATCATTATCTTGCCGGATCCGCACAACTGGAGCCGTACATAAATAACCTTGTTCAATGTGACGGCAGGGAAAACTTTCCGGTGAAAAAGGAAGAGCTTCCTTGTTTATTAAATATTTTCGTTCAATTTCCATAAATTCCTCCCGAATAATGTATTTTATGCATATTATACTCTGGACCGGAAAGGCTGTCATTTGTTTTTTGAAAAAACTGCTATTGACGATAAAATTGGTTTTTCGTATAGTATAGGCAGTAATGAAAAGAAGAGGAGGCAGTGGAATGAAAAAAGTCAGTGTATTTTTTGCGGATGGATATGAGGAAATCGAAGCGCTCACTGTGGTGGATGTATTGCGCAGAGCTGGAGTTCATACCGACATGGTTTCAGTAACCGGGAATCTTGAAGTGACCGGAGCACATCAGATTGTAATAACAACAGATATAAGATTTGAGGAAATGGACTTTGAGGATACAGTGATGTTGGTGCTGCCGGGCGGCATGCCTGGGACCTTGCACTTGCAGGCACATGAGGGGCTTTGTACATTGCTGCGGGCGTATGATAAAGAGAAGAAGCAAATTGCAGCAATTTGTGCGGCACCGAGTGTACTAGGGGAGTTGGGAATCCTGAGTGGAAAGAAAGCCTGCTGTTATCCGGGATTTGAAGAAAAACTGACGGGGGCAAAGGTGGTTATGGAACCGGTGGTTGCAGATCAAAATGTAGTGACCGGACGTGGCATGGGAACTGCTATTCCGTTTGCTTTGAAATTAACAGAAATACTCTGCGGAGAGGAAAAGGCAGAAGAGGTAAAAGCATCCATTTTATTTGAATAAAAAGGAAAAAACACTGGAAATTCAAGTGTGTTTATGCTATACTGTTCAAATGACTGCGAATGTTCATTTTTATTCGATAAAAAACAGGATACCTAAATGGAAACTGAAAGGATGAGCATACATCCTTAAGAAGATGAAAAGGTACAAATCAAGGAGGAAACTAAAAATGAGTTTACAGGTAGAAAATTTAGAGCATAATATGGCGAAGCTCACAATTGAGGTTGCTGCTGATGAAGTAGAAAAAGCATTGCAGGCAGCATATTTAAAAGAGCGCAAGAAAATCAGCCTGCCAGGATTTAGAAAGGGAAAAGTTCCGCGTCAGATGATCGAGAAGATGTACGGACCGGAGATTTTCTATGATGATGCAGCAAACAGCATGATTTCTGAAGCATATGCAAAGGCATATGATGAGTGTGACCTGGAGATTGTTTCTCAGCCACAGATCGAGGTTGTTCAGCTGGAAAAAGGAAAAGATTTTATCTTTACAGCTGAAGTAGCAGTAAAACCGGAAGTAACATTGGGCGAGTATAAAGGTCTGAAGGTAGACAAATATTCTACAAGAGTTACACAGAAAGAAGTTGATGAAGAGATTGAAAAAGAGCGTGAGCGCAATGCAAGAACAATCGAGGTAACAGATCGTGCAGTTCAGGATAAAGATATTGTAACACTGGACTTTGAAGGATTTGTTGATGGTGTTGCATTTGATGGTGGAAAAGGTACAGATTATCCACTGACAATTGGTTCAGGTTCTTTTATTCCAGGATTTGAAGAACAGCTGATTGGAGCAGAGATTGATAAAGAAACAGAAGTAAATGTAACATTCCCAGAAGATTATCAGTCAGAAGAACTGGCAGGAAAAGCAGCTGTATTTAAATGTACAGTACATGCAATCAAAGCAAAAGAGCTGCCGGAATTAGATGATGAGTTCGCATCAGAAGTATCTGAAAGTGAGACATTGGAAGATTACAGAGCAGAAGTAAAGAAAAATATCAAAGAGCGCAAAGAACGTGATGGTAAGCAGAAGAGAGAAGATCAGGCTCTAGAGCAGGCAATTGAGAATGCGCAGATGGATATTCCGCAGCCAATGATCGACATGCAGGTTCGTCAGATGACAGATGATTTTGCACGTCGTATTCAGCAGCAGGGTCTGACTATGGAACAGTACTTCCAGTTTACAGGACTGACAGCTGAGAAGATGTTAGATGAGATGAAACCGCAGGCTGAGAAGAGAATCAAAACAAGATTGGTTCTGGAAGCTGTTGCAAAAGCTGAGAATATCGAGATTTCCGATGAACGTTTGGATGAAGAGCTGCAGAAGATGGCAGATGCTTACCAGATGGAAGTTGAAAAGCTCAAAGAATTCATGGGAGAACATGAAAAAGCACAGATGAAAGAGGATATTGCAGTTCAGGAAGCAGTTACATTGATTTCTGATGCAGCAGTAGAGGCTTAATCAGAGAGTGAAAATCGTTTTGAGAGAGATCACTTTATGAGGGACAGTTTCATTTGAAAATGTACAAATAATAGGAGGTCATTGAAAATGAGTTTAGTACCTTATGTCATTGAACAGACAAGCCGAGGAGAACGCTCCTACGACATTTATTCAAGATTATTAAAAGACAGAATTATTTTTCTGGGTGAGGAAGTAAATGATGTGTCAGCAAATATTGTTGTTGCGCAGCTCCTTTTCCTGGAGGCGGATGATCCAAATAAGGACATTCAGCTTTATATCAACAGCCCAGGCGGATCTGTGACAGCAGGAATGGCAATCTATGATACAATGCAGTACATCAAATGTGATGTGTCCACAGTATGTATCGGTATGGCTGCAAGTATGGGAGCATTTTTACTTTCCGGAGGAAAGAAAGGCAAACGTTTCGCGCTGCCAAATGCAGAGATTATGATTCATCAGCCATCCGGCGGGGCACAGGGACAGGCAACGGAGATCCAGATTGCCGCAGAACATATCCTGCGCACGCGCCAGAAGTTGAATGAGATTTTGGCTGCAAATACCGGACAGCCGTTAGAAGTCATTAAGATTGATACGGAACGAGATAATTTTATGTCTGCACAGCAGGCAAAAGAGTACGGATTGATTGATGAGGTAATCGCCAATCATTAGAACAGAAAAGATTCATGTGTCTGTAGATTGTTCTGTAGATGCATGAATCTTTGCTCCATTTAAAGAAGGTATTTAGAGGTGAGATAAATATGGCAGGAAAACTGATGGATGACACAGTAAGATGCTCGTTCTGCGGGAAAACACAGGCTCAGGTAAGGAAGTTGATCGCAGGACCAAACGGGGCATATATCTGTGATGAATGTATCGATGTCTGTGCAGAGATCATCGAGGAAGAGTTTGAATACGATGAGAGAAGAGTATATGAAGACATTAATCTTTTGACACCGGAAGAAATCAAAGCATTTCTGGATGAGTATGTGATTGGACAGGACGAGGCAAAAAAGGTGCTTTCCGTAGCTGTATATAATCACTATAAGAGAATCATGGCAGGTTCTGATCTTGGGGTTGATTTGCAGAAGAGCAATATTTTGATGCTGGGACCGACCGGATGTGGAAAAACACTTCTGGCTCAGACTTTGGCCAAGATTTTAAATGTGCCATTCGCAATTGCAGATGCAACGGCTTTGACAGAAGCAGGATATGTGGGTGAAGATGTAGAAAATATTTTGCTGAAAGTAATACAGGCGGCCGATGGTGATATAGAGCGTGCTGAGCATGGGATTATTTATATCGATGAGATTGATAAGATTACCAGAAAGTCGGAAAACCCATCTATTACAAGAGATGTATCAGGTGAAGGTGTACAACAGGCATTATTGAAAATTATAGAAGGAACAGTTGCATCCGTTCCACCGCAAGGCGGAAGAAAGCACCCGCATCAAGAATTGATTCAGATTGATACGACAAATATTTTATTTATCTGTGGTGGAGCATTTGAAGGATTGGATAAGATTATTGAAACCCGTCTGGATAGAAAATCAATTGGATTTAATGCAGAGATTGCTTCAAAACATGAATATGATGTGGATGTGCTTTTGCATGAAGCGCTTCCGCAGGATCTGGTGAAGTTCGGGTTGATTCCGGAGTTGGTAGGACGTCTTCCGGTAACGGTATCTCTGAATATGTTGGATAAAAATGCATTGGTTCGGATTTTAACAGAGCCGAAGAGTGCAATTGTAAAACAGTATCAGAAATTATTAGAACTGGATGGTGTCCGGCTTGTGTTTGACAGAGAGGCATTGAGTGCGATTGCAGAGACTTCTCTGGAAAGAAAGACAGGGGCCAGAGGGTTAAGAGCAATTATGGAAGATATTATGATGGATACGATGTTCCGCGTACCATCTGATGAAACAATCAAAGAGTGTAGGATTACGAAGGATGTTGTAAATGGAACCGGACAGCCGCTTTATGAGCGGGATGGAGAAGAACGAAAATCTTTTTTGACATCTGAGAGTGCATAGCATATGGGCGGGTGAAAGTGTTCACCTGCCTGTTTTATTTAGAAATATTGTATCTATTTTTATAATTTCTGGTAATCTCTTTGAGATGATAGTATAATTTAGATAGCAGATGAGTCAAAAATAACTTGCGGGAAAGGGATAACATGGAAAATAAACGAAGAAAACTTCCTATGGTTGCACTTCGTGGGATGGTAGTGATGCCGGAGATGGCGGTTCATTTTGATATTAGCCGTAAGAAATCAATCGAGGCAATCCAACAGGCAATGGAGGAAGAACAGCAGATATTTTTATCGGCGCAGAAGTCGGTCGAGATAGAAGAACCAGGACAGGATGATATATATGAAGTTGGTACAATTGCGTCAATTCGTCAGATTGTAAAACTTCCGAAACAAATCGTACGAGTTATGGTTTATGGAGAAAAACGGGCGTATTTAAAACAGATAGAGGAAGAAGAACTCTATTTATGCGCAGAAGTCGAGGAGATAGAGGAAACTGATTTTACAATTCCGGAAGGAATGAATGCAGAGGCCATGGAGCGTAGTCTAAAAGATATGTTTGTTGATTATGCGGCTAAGAATGGAAAGCTGACAAAGGAACACGTGGCTCAGATTCTGGAAATCAGAGGATTAAAAAAGTTGGTAGATGAAATTTCTGCCAGTTTGCCGTTGTATTATACAGAGCAGCAGGAATTGCTGGAAGAGACGGATTTCTGGGAGCGGTATGAACAACTGGCTTTAAAATTAGAAAATGAAGTTCAGATCATGGATATTAAAAATGAAATCCGCATGAAGGTAAAGGAGCGGGTTGACAAGCATCAGCGGGAATATATTTTGCGCGAAGAGATGAAATTGATTCGAGAAGAACTGGGAGATGACGATACAGTCAGTGATGCAGAAGAATTTGAAACAAAAGTGAAAGAAATGCATGCGCCCGCAGAGGTAAAAGAAAAGTTGCGAAAAGAAATCAAACGTTTCAAAAGTTCGATGAATTCTCCGGCGGAAAGTGGTGTGATCAGAACTTATATCGAAACATTGCTGGATATGCCATGGGAAAATCGTGTGGAAGATAATCATGATTTGAGTTACGCAGAGCAGATTTTGGAAGAAGAGCATTATGGACTTGAAGAAGTCAAAGAGCGCGTGTTGGAATTTTTAGCAGTGCGTTCTCTCACAAAGAAGGGGGACAGCCCGATTCTTTGTCTCGTAGGACCTCCAGGAACAGGAAAGACCTCGGTTGCCAAATCATTGGCAAAGGCGTTGAAAAAACCGTATGTGAGAATTTCTCTTGGCGGCATTCGGGATGAAGCGGAAATCCGGGGACACCGAAAGACGTACGTAGGTGCAATGCCGGGACGAATTGCCAATGCAGTGCGCCGCGCAGGCGTGAAGAATCCGTTGATTTTGTTGGATGAAATAGACAAAGTCAGTCAAGACTATAAGGGAGATACTTTTTCAGCTTTACTGGAGGTATTGGATGGCGAACAGAATTATGCCTTCCGTGACCATTATTTGGAAGTGCCGCTGGATCTTTCGGAAGTTTTGTTTATTACGACAGCGAACACGATTCAGACAATTCCGGGACCGTTGCTTGATCGTATGGAAGTAATCGAAATAAGCAGTTATACGGAAAATGAAAAATTGCATATTGCAATGGAACATTTGATTCCAAAGCAGTTAGAAAAAAACGGTTTGACACCGGAGATGCTGAGCTTCAGTAAGGCGGCAGTCTGGAAGATGGCGAGAAATTACACAAAAGAAGCCGGTGTGCGCCAATTGGAACGTAAGATAGGAAATGTTTGCCGAAAAACTGCAAAAGAGATTTTGACAACAGATAAGAAGAAGGTATCTGTGACAGAAAAGAATCTGGAGAAGTATTTGGGCAGAGAGAAATATTCCTATCAGATGGCAAATGAAGCGGATGAAGTCGGTATTGTGCGAGGACTGGCTTGGACAAGTGTAGGCGGAGATACTCTTCAGATTGAGGTGAATGTAATGCCGGGAAATGGAGAACTGACATTGACAGGTCAATTGGGGGATGTCATGAAAGAATCTGCACAAACCGGAGTCAGTTATATTCGTTCCATCAGTAGGGAATATGGAATTGAAGAACAGTTTTTTGAGAAACATGACATACATGTACATATTCCGGAAGGTGCAGTTCCAAAAGATGGACCGTCCGCCGGAATAACGATGGCGACAGCGATTCTTTCTGCGGTTACGAATCGTAAGGTGAAAGCAAATCTTGCGATGACTGGAGAGGTGACGTTACGAGGAAGAGTATTGCCGATCGGAGGGTTAAAAGAAAAACTTTTGGCGGCAAAAAATGCAGGAATTCAAACAGTTCTAGTACCGTTCAAAAATCAGGTGGATGTAGAAGAATTGGCATCGGAAATCACAAAAGGGTTGGAAATTATACCGGTAGAAAATATGAAAGAAGTACTGGAATTAGCATTTGTATAGGAGAAACAATATGATAATAAAAAATATAAATCTCGAAACTGTTTGTGGAATTACAAGTAAGCTCCCAGAGAATGAACTTCCAGAAATTGCGTTTGCAGGCAAGTCGAATGTTGGAAAATCATCGTTGATCAATGCGCTTATGAATCGTAAATCATATGCAAGAATTTCAGCAACACCAGGGAAAACACAAACGATTAATTTTTATAATATTAATGAAGAAATGTATTTAGTAGATTTACCTGGATATGGGTATGCAAAAGTTTCTGAAAAAGAAAAAATACAATGGGGAAATTTAATTGAGCGTTATCTGCATGAATCAAAACAACTTAAAGCAGTATTCTTGTTAATTGATATTCGACATGATCCGTCAGCAAATGACAAGATGATGTATGAATGGATTGTAAATCAAGGTTTTCATCCAATTATTATTGCTACGAAGTTGGATAAATTAAAACGTAGTCAGATACAAAAGCATGTGAAAATGGTAAAAGAAGGGCTGAATTTAGTTCCGGGAACTCGAGTGATTCCATTTTCTTCAGTTACTAAACAAGGAAGAGAGGAAATCTGGGATTTAGTAGAAAGTGAATTTTTGACAAAAACGTTATAAAGCATAAAAAATCGAGGTGGAGTTTTCATGGATAATACAAGACCATATTGGCAGGTGGTTGTAAGCCTTATGTTCAGTATACTTGCAACTGTAGCATTTGTTTACTTTGGATTTCGTGCAATTGTGTTTTTGATGCCATTTGTAATTGGCTGGATTATATCTGCGATTGCATCGCCAATGGTAAACTGGTTGGAAAAACGGTTTAATATTGTGAAAAAACTAGGTTCGGCACTGATTGTAATATTAGTTATTGGTCTAATTGTAACAGGGATTTATTTTGCAATCTCTAGAATAGTAATTGAAGTGGGAGATTTAGTAAAAAATATACCAGAGATGTATGCTCAATTGGAGAGTGGACTTCGTCAGATTGGAGGAACTCTTTCTGGATTGTTTGAAAAATTGCCTATGGGGATACAAAATGGCTGGAAATCCTTTATGGCAAATTTGGATGAATCCATGACCGGTATTATGGCTAAAATTAGTGACCCGGCAATGGCAGCAGCTGGAAATTTTGCAAAAAGGCTTCCGTTTTATTTGATTTCAGTGATTGTAGCGATTCTTTCTGCATATTTCTTTACAATTCAGAGAGAAGATGTATTAAAGTGGATGAAAAAAATAGCTCCGGAATCTGTTGAAAAGCGAATGACACTTGTGATGGATAATCTAAGATATGCTCTGGGAGGATATTTTAAAGCACAGTTTAAAATAATGGGAGTTGTATTTCTGATTTTAGTAGTTGGATTTGCAGTTCTAGGTATTCGATATTTTGTATTGGTAGCATTTTTGATTTCTTTTTTGGATTTTTTGCCATTCTTTGGAACAGGAACAGCTATGATTCCGTGGGGGATTTATAAGTTCCTAATGGGAGATTATAAAACGGCTATTATTTTAGTTGTATTGTATGCTATAACACAAATTATACGGCAGCTTTTACAACCAAAACTGGTAGGAGATAGTGTTGGAATGAATCCGTTGGTAACATTATTACTCCTATATGTAGGGTATCGATTGGGAAGTGTATTTGGTATGATTTTATCTGTTCCGATTGGAATGGTTTTGATAAATATGCTTCAGGCAGGGGCATTTGATTATATCTTGGATGATGTTTGGATATTGGTAAATGGAATCTTAAAACTCAGGGAACCACCTAAGAATATGGAATGAAAGATAAAAAATATAATATAAAATGAAAATGGAAAGTGGTGAAAGCTGCTTTCCATTTTTTTATGTGCGCCTTGCGGCGCACGTCGCTAATGGATGAAAGTTCTTAATCCG
>ENA-UONQ01000880-UONQ01000880.1-human-gut-metagenome-genome-assembly--contig:-CS26-NODE-880-length-31640-cov-5.260218_pt1 | contig 31640 bp, 31 predicted proteins | sample MGYA00242460_ERZ724007 | MGnify/ENA metagenome assembly ERZ724007
TTGATTTATCCATATTATCCTGCCTATACAGGCTAATGTTATCATTTTGTTATCGACATTGATAACACTCGCTCTGTAACTGCGGATAATAGCGATATGTTCCGACTCGAATGATAATCGATTTTGCTAAAAAAACAACAGCATTATCTATTGCAGACAAACTCTTGATTTTTACTCAGCATTGCCGTGATCATCGCTATTATATCTGCAACCGGAACAGAACAGAAAATTGCTAATGGATATTCCGGCATAATTCTTGGCAGCAAGAACACCAGTGGAATCATTAAAATAACCTGCCGCATCAGAATGAGAAATACCGCCTTTCCTTCATGACCTGTCACTTCATACAATGTCATAATTGTATAAAATATCCCCATCAGCGGAAACATTAAGAAAATAATACGAAGGACTTTGTTTCCCAGTTGATATACAGCACTCGAATTTGAAAATACAGACAAGATGTTTGCACCGAAGGTATAAATCAACACCACTCCCATCAGCCCATACAAAACAGTATATCCTATCGTGATGACCAATGTTTTTTTTCTTTTATCTTCTTCCTGTTGTCCGTCAAAATATGCAATTATTGTCTGTACACCTTGTGTTATTCCAACAATTGGCATCAGGAACAACGTATAAATTTGCTGAGCTACATTCCAAACTGCAACATAGCTCATGGCTGCATAGAGCATTAAACTTTGGTTAACGCAGAATGTGACACATCCTCCCAGGGATTGGATAATCGTCTGAGCAATTCCTAATTTTAAAAGCTCAGCTGTATGTGATTTGAATTTCCTCCATGATAACGTACCTTTCAATCTCAAAAACCCATGATGCTTTAACCACAAAACAGACAGGACACAGCAAAACAATTCACTTACAAAAGTACCACAAGCCAGCCCTGCAAATCCCCAATTGAATGCAAACACAAAAATGGCATTAAATACAATATTCACCACTACAGATAAACTGGTTATTCCCATTTCCATTGCAGGATAACCAAATGCCCGGATGCAACTTGTTAAGGTATACCCCAATGCACTGAATACATTGCTAAATAATTGAATGCGTAAGTATTTTTCAGCCAAAATGGCAGCCTGTCCTTCAGATCCTAAAAGAGATAACACCCCGGGCAGAAACAGAAAAGAAGTCATTGAAATCAGAACACTTAAGACCAATGTCATGCCCAGACCAGTCAGAAAATATTCTGTCCGAACCTCTTTATAAGTCAGATAACGTGCAATCATAATAGCAGTTGATACTGCAAATAATGCCTGAGCCGCAGTATATACACCCAGTATCGGAGAAAGTAATCCCATAGCTGTTAACGCATCCATAGACATTTCTCCAAGATGACCTGCAAAAACTGTGTCTACAACCGATGCCATGATTTCCACAATCAGTGAAAAAATAGCTGGTATAGAAAAGTAAAGTATCAAAGAATGTACGGATTTCTTATCATAAATATTTTGTTCCATACAAAATCACCTCCGTCTTTTATCCTAACAAAAAGAAGGTGTCATCTTGTGTCACCTTCCTTCAATCAGATAAAAATTTTTGATACTCCTCACGGTCAAACGATTTTTCAATTATCTCACAGGATATAATATCGGAAAGTGGAAGTGTAAATTTCTGCTTTCCATCCGTTGCATATAGGTAAAGCCCTGTTGTACGCAGGGCATAGCTCAACGGAGCAACATATAATATTTCTGTGTTTGTCTGTAATCGTAAGAATAATTCTTCATCAAATGCATGGTTGATATTTCGAAGAACCGCATTTTCTTTGTAAATCGGCTCATTAAAAAGCTCTATCTTCAAATAATCTGTGAAATCCCGTTCTTTTCGTTGCGTAAGCTCAGGAAACAATAGCTCCAATTTCTTTACAATGCTGCTTTTCTCATTTCTTTTTCCTAGTTGATCTGCAATGTGAATTGCCATTATCAAATCTTCTATCTCGCATGGAGAAAAGAAGCTTTGCTGAAACTTATAGGAATACGGGATAGACACTCCGCCCTGAAACCCCGGCTGAGTCTCAATCGGAACACCTAAACTTGAAATAACATTGATATCTCTCATAATTGTCCGCTTACTGACCTCAAATTTTTCAGCAAGTTCCTTAAGTGTTGTTTTCTTTACCTCATTCAAAAATAGAATGATTTCTAATTGTCTGCTCTTTATAATTAACTCTCTCCACTTCTTTATAATACTTCTATCTCTAAGGACTGTTACTAAAATTCATATTTATCAGTCTGATTCGCTTAACTGCAATGACTCCTTATTCATGCACAGCTCACTTTAGTACCAAAATAGTACCACTGGAAAAAAAGCTCGCAAATGCCCATTTTACTAGGCTTTGCGAGCTTTTGAAAATCACTCAAACTCGGTGTGTCCTTTGTTGTTATTAATTATATTTGTTTAAGTTTTGTGCGAATATACGCCCTTTTTTACTTCAATTACATCATTTATTCTGGCTTACTGATTTTCTGTTGCCAAAATGTTGCCGCTTATTCAAATTTTTTCTGCCACATTAAGACCACAATATTTAATTAGTGCATTCATTCTATTATTTTTCTGGCTTGCTGAACGTGTCCTACTAGAAGCAGCATCTTTATATTCTTTCAAATAACCAGTATACTTTGTATTTCTAGAAAAGTACTCATTATAAAAATTCAAAACAGAATTTTTTACTTTTTCAACTTCAATATCATTATTGACACAATACCAGCACAACGAAAACAATGTATATAAATGGGTAGTCCAACATAGCCGCTTATTATTTTCATAATCTAATTCTAAGCGTTCCATAAATCCAATAACTTCATTAAATTCTTTTTCCCCCTTTTCAAGTGCCTCTATATCATCTTTATACTTTTCATACTGAGCATCTAATACAGCCGGTGTAGAATCTAAAGGTTTCCTATTCAAGACCAAGAAAAGCAGTTCTGAGACAAATTCTTCATCTTCCATGCGTTCAATTTTTAAACGCTCACGTTTATCTTTTAAAAACGATATATTCGATAATTCTTTAATTAGCTTTAATAATGGGGTAGTTGAATATTTTGCATTTCTCAATTCCTGTGGATTAAGTGGCTCTCCGTTCCTATTTAAACGATCAAACACAGAGGAAACCAAATCTAAGTCATCCTCATATAAATATTCAATTTGTAATGCATATGTCCAAAATTGCTTAATGTAATCTCCGCTCCCCTTTTCTTTCTTTATATCTTCAAATTTTTTTCCTGCAATATTTTCTGCTAAACTCCTACTTTGTTCATCTAAAAATCTATCTTCTGCAAAATATGTTGTTAACGGTATATCTTCTTCGATAAAACTAATGATCGCTTGAAGTCTCTGCTTTCCATCAACAATATCATATTTTGTCTTTCCATTATCATCCACAATAGGACGCATAAATATAGCAGGAATTGGATAATTTTTAAAAATAGAATCAATCAAAAACGATTTTTTATCTTCTGCCCAAACATCGCTTTTCCTCTGATAACTTGCATCAAAATTATATTTTTTCAAAGTATAATTATCATAAAATTCCGACACCGTAAGTTTGGTCGAATTTCTCTCAAAAAATTTAGCCATTAATAATCCCTCCAATGTTATCTGATGATGTCTGCAACACGTAATTCTTAAAAATACTAATCAACACAGCATTCAAATCTCTGGGGGGAACAGGATTGATAAATGTAAGTTCTGTATCTGAATTAAGATTTATCAATAACTCATCAATTTCCCTTCGATCAACATGCCAATAAGATACTCCACACATTACGACAATGCTTTCTTTATCATTTGACAACTCTTTTGCTTTCTTGATAGCTTCATTTCTGATAGTGGCAGCCCATGACGACGTTACCTGTAATCTTGCCGAATCTCCTGCTGGGGGAATAATTGCACCAGTTGAATATTTTGTCAAAGCATCATACTTTAATTCTAACTCATCTATTTTCAGCCCATCAACATCCACATTATAATTTATCTCATACCTATCTATGTGATTCTTTGGAACAAAGCTAATAGATCCATGTGGCTTTATTATTTCTATAACATCATCGTTATTATCATCAAATCCATATACACCATAATTTAATCCCAAACACTGTAATATTCTTTCTAACCACACATCATAATTATACGATACAAAAATAATTTTCTTATATTCTTTTAAATCTATATTTTGTAGAAATGAAAGCCATCCCCAATCTGAATATGTTGATACAAATTCCTCCAATAATACATCATCAATCAAAGAATTATACCATGAAAATAACTGTCTCAGATAAACAATTAATTCACAATATGCTCGCAAATATATTCTATCGTCATCTGAATTTATCATATTCAATCTCTTCGCTTTTTGAGCTGGATCATTGATAAAATCAAAAAACATATTAGCACAAGAAATAATTTCCTCAATTAGGGCATTATTTTCCGCCGCATTATTATCCGGTCGTGCCCCCAAAGTCCATAAAGCAGGACATACCTTATAAGATAAAAATCCAGGTTTATCATCCCACGGAGTTCCTATTACCTCTCCATATCGAAATAAATTTTGAACATCTATACGCACTCTCTTTTCTTTTTTATTTTCGAGAAAATCATTGTATTTATTGATAAAATCTATCGTAAATCCATTTCCCAATATAATAAATACACTTTTCATCTGTATTTCTCACCTGCACTCTACTTAATCATTACACCGCCAAGTCCAACGGTAAATCTGAAATATCTTTCAACCGCTTCCCCTGTACAAGGGTTTCCAAAGTTTCAACTGCATCTTCAGAACCAACTTCTTTTACCGCACGAATCAATTCATAAAGCGCAAAGTGATATACACAATCAATGTCGCCAGTTCCAAGCGCTAATGAAGCCAACCGATTGGGCATCGGCTCCGCTGTTACCACAACAATATGTGGCAGATGCCCTTTTCTATTACGAATCAGATTCAATGCCTCTGTACGGCTATTCTGCGCCCGGTCACTCCGCATGGTATATTTTGCTGATACACTGGCATGAAGTAGCGGCTTTCCGCCATTCGACTTCCTAATATCTGCCATTCTGCCAATTTTATCATCAACTATGTACTGCTCCGCATTTATTTCTTCATCTTCGTAAAGATTGCGATAAATAACCACATCCGGCGCAACAAGATAATCATTTCCCAACGCCGCTGCTAATTGTGCATTTTCTGCTGTCAATGCACTCAAATATGCCAAATGCTCATATTGCTCAAAATCACTCGTTTTGAGCCTGTTATTATTACCAAGCTGTAATATCGACCATTGACCGGGACGGAGATTTTGTAAATGTGGAAATGTTTCCTGCAAAAATTCCATTGTCAATAATTCAAACTGCTTTCCCAGTGTTTGTCCGGAAATTTTATCAACCGTATTAACTGTATGATGATGCTCATCCACTAAAATATCAACAATTTTGCCCGCTATAGCTTTTGAACCTCTGCTACTGGTATCTGCATTAGATGCCACACCTGCTTTAGTCAATGTCAAGGTATTCGTCTCAAACAACCGCTCGTGAAAGTGAAATCTCGCATTCGCTATTAAAGCATTCATCTTCCAAACACTCCTTTATTTTTTCTCCCACTGCTTGTGCTACCGGCGGGGGAAACGCATTTCCAATCATACGGCATGCAGCAGTTTTCTTTTTTCCAAATGTCCATGTATCAGGAAATCCCTGTATTCTTGCCATCATTCTGCTAGTCAAACGGGGCATTCCCTCAAAATCCATCTCTGGCGCTGTATTAGCCACCCCTCGGCCATCTACTCCAAGTTCAGCCCATGCTTTTCTTGCTCTCACCGGACCAAGATCGGGGCCACCATGTTTTTTAGAACCGCCAACTAAAGTTGGCGCAATCTTATTCGCATTTTTTGCCCAGAGTTTTGCACCTTTCCATTTATTCTCTGACATTAAATCATATAACGTCTCTCCAACAGTAGGCGCGCATCCCGGTTTTCCTTTTGGATATGAAAAAGAAATATTTTCATCTTTTCGTATCGCAACAATCACCACACGAGGGCGAAGCTGCGGAACAGCAAAATCAGAAGCATTTAACAACTTAATTTGCGTGTCATATCCAAGGATCTCAATAGATTTAAGAATATGTTCTCGATATTCATCAAAACCTGCATCTAAAAAACCTCTTACATTTTCCAGCATAACAGCTCTGGGTTCTATTTCTTTAATCAATCGAATTGCTTCCGGAAACAAATCTCGTTCATCATCTTTTCCTAACTGCTTACCTGCAATAGAAAAAGGAGGGCAAGGCACACCGCCCGCCAACAAATCCACTCCCCGATAAGGTTTCCCATCAAAATCATGCACATCTGCACATATTACATTCCATTCAGGCCGATTTAATTTCAAAGTTTTACAGTAATCTGCTTCATATTCAACAAGTGCAACATGAGTGAATCCGGCCAAGGCAAGCCCAAGAGCCTGACCACCTGCTCCTGCACAAATTTCAACGCAAGTTAACGGTCTTTGCATAGCATATCCTCCTTCATTTCAATTATCCACTAACCGTTACTATGCATCGGCTTCATCATCTGCAAATTCCATAATATCTCCTATATTACAATTTAATGTCTTACAAATTTTATGCAAACTCTCAAGTGAAACCGTTTCTCCCTTCCCCATCTTTGCTAAGACATTAAAACTAATTCCTGCCATATCCTTTAAATCCGTTCGGTTCATTCTTTTGTCTATTAACATTTTCCATAATTTATCATAACATACCGACATATCATTTCTCCTAACAATACTTTACTTGTTATCGGCTTGAATCAGTATAGCATATATTCAATTATGTATCAAGATAATCTCATGAAAAAATGAGATTTTTAGAACATATATTCTCCTTATTTTAATGCCTAAACTATTTCTCTATATTATCAAAATCAATCTCATCTATTTCTATTACATCTTCCTCTGCTTTGCCTTTTACCGAAAAATCCCCTTTAAAAAACCATTTATAAGCCCGATCAGCAATAATTTTTGTCTCTACTAAATCTAATCCACCACCAACAACAGCACCCACACCCGGAAGAAGCTTCCCTAAATTTACAATTCCCTTTGTTCCAAATTTTGTAATGAATCTAAAACCCACTTTTTGATTTATTTTTGTCAAAACTTTTCCCGGAATTTTCTTTATAAGCCCATTTGCAAATTTTACACCAAATTTTATACCTGCCTGTTTCAGCAAACCATTAACCGCAACACCCGCCAGACAAGCATAAACAAATGTCTGAGTCTGATCACTATCCAGTTCATAGTCCGCCATATATGCAACACAGGCAATCATACGCATTTGTACATAAATGACACTTCCAACATTTGCAGGAATAGAAACAGGCATTGTAATAAAGCCTCCAAAGCCTGTCACAATTCCAGAAGTCGTACATTTAGCAATTTGATTTTTCAACATTGCCCTACATGCATCATCTACTGTTTCATGCTTCTTCAAATAATCATTCGCCATTTCCGTAACACTCGGACTAATTTGGGGTATACCATTTAAACATTTTTCATAACAAGAATCAAGCAACTTCATAATATCTTCATGTGTCACTGCCTGTTTTTTCTCTTTAACACTCATTTCTCAAAATCCCCTCCGTCATTCATAACTTCCTTGCACTTCCTATATTCTTATCCTACCAAAAAGCACTGCTATTTTCCATAAGTTTTCAGAGCAAATAGCAAATCCCCACCAGCCAGTCAAGAGTAAACTGAACGGCTACGCCGCTCTTGACTAACTGGCAGGGATTCGCTTCATGACAGCTAAGAGGACTTTAAGCAGCCCTCCGCCTGTCAGCGGGCATCCCGACTATGTTTTCTCCTTGCAGCCCGTTTCTGCTCGGCTTCTATCTGCTCCTGTTGCTTTGCCCGGTTAATGACAGCGTTTACCTGTTCAGAACCGATCACCGCCTTTACACGCCCAAAATCTGCCGCTACTATCCTCAGTTCTCTATTTTCCCCTAAGACTTCTTCCAGCCTGTTTGTCAGCCTCTCATTTTCTCTCCGTTCCTTGTTATACGCCGCTTGCAGCTTTGTAAACTTATTTGAAATATCCAGATACGCTGAATAAACAGAGCGCATAACTTGCACGATTTTCTTTACCAGCGGCTTTGCTTTCTTCTCTCGATACGACTTTGCAGATTCCATAACCGCATCTTCCGATTTCCGAAATACGGTAAAATCTTTGTACGGATTACATGGTTTTTGGATTCCCATGTGCTTTCCTTGACACGCTGTTTCTTGTCGGCTTCGTAAACCTCAAAGAAGCTTGCAAACGTCATATCCAGCTTTGCACCCTGTTTCAGCATGGCTTCATGTTCCCACGCCTGTGCTTCCCGCTTCGTAGCAAATCCCCGTTTCTGGGTCTGCTTCCGCTCCCCTTTCCAATTCGTGAAACGATAAATTACCCGCCACGTTCCTGTAGCATTGTCTTTGTATACAGCCATTCAAATCATCTCCTTTCCGCTTAATCGCTGTAACAGACCTTTTTATGAAAAAATGTAGCATTCACACGACCAGCCACCGTCAGATAGCCCTGTTTCTGTAATTCTGCGTTCAGTTCCCGCACAATCTGGTAGGCTTTTGACTTTGACACCCGCAGTTCCGCTGCCACTTCCTCCACAGTCATAAATGATTTTTCTGCCATTCCGTTATCCTCCCCTTTCTCCTTTTAACTGTTTTTGTTTAAGTTGTATTCATAATACTAAATAAATTCCGTTAAGTCAAGTGGTTTGCAAAAAAATCTTAACTTTTTTTATTTAAGTTCCTCTTGCTATTCCTATTGTGCTATGTTATACTAACTTCAACAGAAATGTTTAAGTCAAGAATAGTTGTATCACTATAACTACAACGGAGGTTTTATTATGGCAATCGGCAAACGAATCCGCTTTTTCCGCAATCGGAAAGGCATGACGCAAAAGCAGTTAGGCGAAATCCTCGGTTTTCTCGGAAAGACCTCTGATGTTCGTATGGCGCAGTATGAATCAGAAGCCAGAACGCCGAAGCAAGACCTTGTAAAAGAAATGGCAAATATCTTTGATGTCAGCACCCATGCCCTCACTGTGCCGGATATTGATACCTATATCGGACTTATGCACACGCTTTTTGCTCTGGAAGATATGTATGGACTTAAAATCGGAGAGATTGACGGGGAAATCTGCCTGCGCCTTGACAAATCCGACTATTCCACCTATTCCTCCATGTTCAAAATGTTCCACGCATGGCAGGAACAATCTGCCAAGCTGGAACGGGGCGAGATTAGCAGAGAAGAATACGACCAGTGGCGATACAAATATCCAGAACTTGACACCTCTGGGCATTGGGTAAGTGTTCCCTCGCAGGCGGTCAGTGATATGCTTGTCAAAGAATTTCAGAAAATCGAGAAAGAAGAAAAGAAAGCATCTAAAAAGAAAAAGCAGACATAAGCATAAAAAACCTTGCCGATATTCAGTTTCCATATCTGAAAATCAGCAAGGTTTTCTGTTATTGAAGTATTCTGTTATTCAGTGAGTGATACTCTAAATGTTGCCAAATCGTTGCCAACGCTTAAACAATTTTGCTTGCAGCCCTCATAAATAAAGGCTTTTCCAAGTCCATTTCATCATTCAAACTCAATCGTTCCCGGCGGCTTCGAAGTCAAATCGTAGAATACCCTGTTTACTCCCTTCACCTCATTGATAATTCTGCTCATTACCTTCTGCAGAACCTCCCACGGGATTTCCACTGCCTCAGCAGTCATAAAATCAATGGTGCTTACTGCACGCAGAGCAACCGCATAATCGTAGGTTCTCTCATCTCCCATAACACCTACAGAGCGCATGTTGGTGAGAGCTGCAAAATACTGGTTGATCTTCTTGTCATAGCCCGCATTTGCCACTTCCTCGCGGAAAATTGCATCTGCATCCTGAACAATCTTCACCTTTTCCGCTGTTACCTCTCCTACAATCCGGACACCAAGTCCCGGACCGGGGAAGGGCTGACGGAACACCAGGTACTCCGGAATGCCAAGCTCCAGACCTACCTTGCGCACCTCGTCCTTAAACAGATCACGAAGCGGTTCGATAATCTCCTTAAAATCTACATAATCCGGCAGTCCGCCTACATTGTGATGAGACTTAATCACAGCAGACTCGCCGCCCAGTCCGGATTCTACCACATCCGGATAGATCGTTCCCTGTACCAGGAAGTCCACTGTACCGATTTTCTTGGCCTCCTCTTCAAATACGCGGATAAATTCTTCTCCGATTATTTTCCGCTTCTTCTCCGGATCCTCAACACCAGCCAGCTTTTTGTAATAGCGTTCCTGAGCATTGACACGGATAAAGTTCAGATCATAATCACCGGCAGGACCAAATACGGCCTCTACCTCATCGCCTTCATTTTTTCTCAGCAGACCGTGATCTACAAATACGCAGGTCAGCTGTTTTCCAATGGCTTTTGAAAGAAGAACGGCTGCCACGGAAGAATCCACGCCACCGGAAAGAGCACAAAGCACACGGCCGTCTCCCACCTTCTCTCTGATTGCCTGAATTGAATGTTCCACAAACGCATCCATTTTCCAGTCACCGGCACATCCGCATACATTGTAAACGAAGTTGGACAGCATCTTTGTTCCCTCTTCCGTATGAAGAACCTCCGGGTGGAACTGGATTGCATAGAGATTCTTTTCTGTACACTGCATTGCAGCTGCAGGGCAGTTATCCGTATAGGCTGTAATCTCAAATCCCGGCGCAATCTTTTCAATATAGTCGTTGTGACTCATCCAGCAAATCGTCTTTTCTGCTACATTGGTAAACAGCTTGCAGTTCTGATCCACTGTTACCTCAATTTTTCCGTACTCACGGACCGGTGCCTTGCATACATGTCCGCCCAGAACGTGCATCATCAGCTGAGCGCCATAGCACAGTCCAAGTACAGGAATTCCCATTTCAAACAATTCTCTGCTGCAGGTAGGGGCTCCCTCTTCGTAACAGCTGTTGGGGCCTCCGGTAAGAATGATTCCCTTCGGATTCATCTCCCGAATTGCAGCAATGTCGGTTTTATAGGAATATATTTCACAGTAAACGTTGCATTCACGAACACGGCGGGCTACCAGCTGATTGTACTGGCCGCCAAAATCAATGACAATGATTTTTTCTCTGTTCACGAGCTTTCCTCCTACTTTCCGTCAAATTATAACAACGTTCATTATACATAATTTACAGGTAAGATACAATAAAAATTATTTCGAAAAATTCCATAAATATTCCATTCATAAGCCTGTTATTATTGACATTTGGAAACACATGGATGATATTATCCACTAATGCTTTCCGTCCCTGTCTTTTTCCCGGACAGACATATTCTGTCCGCGAAGCAGCTGAATCTCTTTCGCCAGCAGCTTGCTGTTCTCAATCAGAGAATCAAAGGCGCCGTAATGATAAAGATTCATTGCCAGAATTCCGATGGGGACAGCCAGAATCATACCGGATATTCCGTGAACCTTAAATCCCAGATACAGAAAAATCAAGGTCCACAAGGGTGGCAGACCCATGGAATCTCCCACGATTTTCGGCTGTATAACCTGACGGACTACCTGCGTCAGCACATACAGAAGAGCCAGTCCTGCCGCCAAAGCATATTTTCCGGAAAGCAGCTTAATCAGTGCCCACGGAATCAGAACGGTTCCTGTTCCAAACAAGGGCAGAAAATCAAGCATAGATACTAAAAATGCCAGTAAAAATGCGTAGTTTATATTTAAAATCAAAAATCCGGCCAGAAGCATGGAACCCACCACAAACATGATTTTAAACTGGGCCAGGAAATATCCGCCGATCAGACGCTTGGCATCTCCTTTCAGATGACGGTAATACAGACTGCCCTTTTCCGGCAGATATTTCCTCCAGAATTCAATGATTCTATCCCGCTCTGCAATGAAAAAATACGAAGATAAAATTGTCACCACCACATTTACCAGAACCCTCGGAAGCCGCATTGCTGCATTTCCGGCAGCTTCTACCGTAGGCGAAGCTATTTTCTGCACCAGGAAGCTCAGCCCCTGACCTACATTTCCGGCAAATTCCTGCCAGGACTGCCGGACATTGGCCGGAAGCATGCGGAACAAATCATCAAACCGCGCAAATACATTCTGTACCTCTGCAGCTGCCACTGCATACAGTTCCGGCAGATCCTTTGCCAGATCACAGGCCTGATACCACAGTCTGGAAACCAAAAAGTAGGTCAGCCCGATTACAGCAGCCAGAACTGCAACCACAATCAAAGCAGAGCTGTGTTTCCGAACCAGCTTTAAACGCCTTTCCAGCATCCGCACCAGCGGATTGGCAATCAGCGCAATGATCCAGCCAATTACAAAGGGCATAAAGAATACAAGCAGCTTCGGCCCCACCACACATATCAGACCGATTTCTGCCAGCGGAATAACAATATTCAGGATGATTCCTAAATAATATTTTCCATCCTTCAATCTATCACCTTCTCGTTTTCTTGTTCCAAATAGGTTTCAAGGAAAGCAAACAGCGCCTCCATTTCCTCCCTTGTTCCAATGGAAATTCTCAGATAGTTTTCCAGCTTCGGCTGTTTAAAATACCTGACATAAATCTGATTTTCCCGCAGTGCCTCAAAAATCGCCTCTGCCTTTGCCGTTTTATAAGAAGCAAAAATAAAGTTTGACATAGAGTCAGGAAATGTAAAGCCCAGCCGCTTTAACTGCATCTTCGACCACTCTCTTGTCTCTATAATCTTTTTCAGCGTTTCCTTAAAATATTCATCATCCTTCACCGCTTCTTTTCCAAGAATCAGGGACGGAAGATTCATTGTGTAGGAATTGTAGGAATATTTGACATCATTTAATGCCTGAATCAGTCTGGGATTTCCTATGGCAAAGCCAATGCGCATTCCTGCCATGGATCTGGATTTGCTGAAGGTCTGCACCACAAGGAGATTCTCATACCTGGGAATCAGCGACAGGGCAGAAACACCGCCAAAATCAATATATGCCTCATCAACAATCACAATGCTGTCCTGATTGGCTCGTACAATCTCCTCAACCTCATCCAGAGGAAGCAAAAGTCCTGTAGGCGCATTGGGATTCGGAAAAATAATTCCGCCGTTTTCTCTCATGTAATCCCCGGGATGAAGGACAAAATTCTCGTCCAGAGCGGGAGTTTCAAAGGGGATCCGGAACAGCTCTGCCCATACCTTATAAAAAGAATACGAAATATCCGGAAACAGAATCGGCTTTTCCGAGTTAAAAAACGTAAGAAAGCTCATTGCAATGACATCATCTGAACCGACACCTACAAAAATCTGATCGGTTCCTACGTGATAATATTCTGCAAGAGCGGATACCAGATCCCCAGCCGCCGGATCCGGATACTTCCGCAGACGATCATAGTCCATCTGCGCAAGAGTCTCCTTTACCCCCGGTGCAGGCGGATATGGGTTTTCGTTGGTATTCAGCTTAATTAACCGATCTCCCTTCGGCTGATCTCCCGGAACATAGGGAACAACCTTTCTGATATATTTCTCCCAGCCGTACATAATATTTTCCTCCTCATGGTCTTTCCAGACAGATGATGCCTTTTTCAGACATGCCCGGATATTCTCTTTTCCCCCTGACTGCGAAGTCTCATCCCCCCTTCGGCAGCCGCTCTACACCACAGGAAACTTTCCGAAAAACTACACCAGCCCATACTCCTTTGCCAGTGCCTCAAAAGCCGGCATGGATCTGGTAATCTGGTCTGCTGACACACAATACGCAATCCGCACATATCCCGGACAGGCAAAGGAGCTTCCCGGAACCAGCAGAAGATTGTGCTTCTGCGCGCGGGCGCAAAAGGCCTTCTCATCCTCCTCCGGAGCCTTGACAAACAGGTAGAATGCCCCCTCCGGCTTAATGCAGGAAAATCCCAGTTTCTTCAGTCCGTGATACAGGAGATTTCTGTTTTTGTCATACGCCTCCAGATTAACCTGGGCATCTGCCTCAATACACCGCTTAATCACACGCTGCATCAGAGACGGGGCATTCACACAGCCAAGAACACGGTTGGCAATCGTTGCGGCCGTAAATACCGACTCGCTGTCTGTAAACTCATCAGGAATCACCAGATAGCCGATTCGCTCACCAGGCAGTGACAGGGATTTGCTGTAGGAGTAGCACACAACCGTATTATCATAATACTTTGTCACATAAGGCACCTCTACTCCGTCATACGCCAGCTCCCTGTACGGCTCATCGGAAATCAGCACCATTTCTGTTCCCAGCTCTTTCGTTTTCTGCCGCATAATCCCGGCCAGCCGGGTCAGTGTTTCATGGGAATAAACGACACCTGTCGGATTGTTCGGCGTATTGATAATAACCGCCTTTGTTCTTTCCGTAATTTTCTCTGCAAACTCTTCCAGATTCGGCTGGAAATCAGCAGTATTCGGAGAAATCACCGTAAGCTGACCGTCATAACTGCGGACATAATTGCCGTACTCTACAAAATACGGAGCAAAAACTATGACCTCATCTCCCGGATTCAGAATGGTTTTTAAAATCACATTCAGTCCGCTGGCTGCACCTACTGTCATCAGAATATTCTTCTGACTGAATTTCGTACCAAACCGGCTGTTCAGAGACCGGGCAATCGTTTCTCTTACGTCCTCATACCCTGCATTGCTCATATAACCGTGAACAAAGGTGGATTCCTCCTCCTTCAAAGTATCCAGTATCGCCTTCTCCACCTCCGGCGGCGCCGGAACATTGGGATTGCCAAGACTGAAGTCATAGACATTTTCTGCCCCGTAAATGGCAGCCAGCCGCTTTCCCTCCTCGAACATCACGCGAATTACAGAATTATTCTCCACCAAGGGCTTCATTTTTCCTGAAATCATCAGACATCATCCTCCTGCTTGTTATTTTCGTCTTCCCCAATTCATATTCAAAGCTGTCCCATCTGTCTCTTACCTTCGCCGGTACTGGTTAAAATGGTAATACAGTGCCAGAATCCCCGTTACAATCAGATAAAACCAGGTTGTTGTGTTGCTGAACCATGTAGTGAAAAAAGAAAGAATCATATAGGCCGCAAACTGAGCATACAGCAGGTATCCTATAGGATTTTTCATTTCCCTCAGCTTTTCCATAAGAAAATAGGCCGCTGCTCCTAACACACAGGATAAAAGCAGCACTCCCACCCATCCGAAATCGTAATAGGCGTCATAAAACATGGTCAGGGTTGTCAATTCCTTTTTATTTACATAAATCGGAAATTGAATCAGCTGCGGGAAGAAAAACTTCAGTCCCGTAAGAGCCCAGAGCGGAAACAGACTTTTCAGCCCAAAGCTGTGTTTCGGAAGCGCCTCTACCAGACAGTTGAAATTATCGTAATTATTTGCAATATACATATAAGGCTGCGTGATAAAAATCGGCATTTTCTCATTCTTCATCTCGAAAATCCCATTTAAATAGGCAACATCATGGCTTCTTGCCACAGTCAGAATCAGATAGACCGGAATCATAACTGCAAACAGTCCAAGCAGATAAACCGGGTGAAAGGTTTTCTGAAGGGAAATATAAGTCAAGGCCGCCAAAATCACAGCAAATACAAACTGAAATCTCGATACGCATAAAATCGGAATCAGCAGAGAGATACCTGACAAAATCAGAGCAATCGCCAGTCTGCGTTCACTTCCCCGTCCTCTTTCCGTATGGAAAAATAAAACTGACAGAGACGGAACCAGAACGCAGGACACGGTAATATAATGAACTCCTGTCAGGTGAAATTCGGAATATGCATGGGGAACTCCCTTTAAAAACAGAGGAACAAACCCGAGCTTCACTGCCTCCAGGACAAATGCAGCCAGAGAAACCGCCGTCAGACCGCAAATCATATGAAACAAAGGTATGGAATTGCAGGAAAAACTTCTCCGCCGCCCGTAGCTTTCACGAGTCGTTCCAAACAGGGAGGTGAAAATTTCATACACTGCCCAGAAGCCGGCATAAGCCAGAGCCAGACAAACCCATGTCATCAGTGACCAGTCTGTCTGCAGATGACTCAGCTTCAGGCAGGACAGTCCCTGTCCTCCTACCCAGAAAAGCGAAAACAGGGCACGCAGATGAATAATATTTTTTGTTTTCCGATAATCCGAATAATACAGCCATACTGCGGCTGCCAGAAGCGCTGTTCCTGAAAGATAGTAGTGCTCCCATCGCGCCAGAAAATAAGCTGCCAGATAACAAATCGCGTAAACTGCCATAAACCTTCCCATCCTGTCTTTCATTTTTCATAATGGAAAAAACCATTATGACTGCGGGTTTTCAAACTCTTCCCTGTTTTTCAAAAGGCTGCCGCTGACGGCAGCGACAGCCTCTTTTCTTATCCTGCAAAGGATTTCATATATTCTTCTACTTCTTTTGCTGTTGCAAAGCTCATTGCCTTGTCAGCCACCGCCTGAAGCTCCTCTGTGCTGTAACCGGTAATCAGCTTTCTGGCGCGCAGAATTGCTGATGCGCTCATGCTGAACTCGTTTAATCCGAAAGCCAGAAGCAGCGGAATCATCATCGGATCACTGGCTGCCTCGCCGCACATTCCCACCATAATTCCGGCTTCTCGTCCGCAGGCAATAATATGCTTAATGCTCCGGAGAACTGCCGGGTTAAAGGTGGAATACAGGTAGGAAATCTTATCATTTCCACGGTCAACGGACATGGTATACTGAGTCAGATCATTGGTTCCGATACTGAAGAAATCTGCCTCTCTGGCAAATACATCAGCCATCAGAGATGCCGCTGCAGTCTCCACCATAATTCCAACCTGGATATCCCGGTTGTAGCTGATACCTTCCCGATCCAGCTCCTCCTTAATCTCTGCAATCAGAGCCTTTGCCTCCCGCAGCTCATCAATACAGGTTACCATCGGAATCATGATTTTAATATTGCCGTAGGCACTGGCACGAAGAAGTGCGCGCAGCTGCGGTCTGTAAATATCCTCTTTCCGATCCAGGCACAGACGGATAGCACGGTATCCCAGGAAAGGATTCTCGTCCTTCTTCAGGCCCATATAAGGAATCTCCTTGTCACCGCCAATATCCAGAGTACGGATAATTACCGGCTTGCCGGCCAGCTTTTCTGCAACCTCTTTATATGCCTCAAACTGTTCTTCCTCAGTAGGCATGGCATTTCTGTCCATAAACAAAAACTCGGTTCTGAACAGACCAACACCCTCGCCGTCATACTGAAGCACCTTTTCCACATCCTCAGGTTTTCCGATATTTGCCACCAGTTCAATAGAAACACCGTCTCTGGTCACGGTTGGCTTTCCTATGTACTGCTCCAGTTCTTTCTTTTCTTTCAGGAAGCAGTCTCTCTTTTCCTGATATTCCGATGCAGTCTTTTCATCCGGATTTACAAAAACAATTCCCTCAGAACCGTCCAGAATCACCTGATCCCCGTTTTTCACAAGACCCATAAAATCCTTCACAGCAACCACTGCCGGAATCTCCAGAGCTCTGGCCAGAATAGCGCTGTGAGAAGTCTTTCCTCCCAGCTCTGTCACAATACCTGCCACATGAGCCGGATTGATTCCTGCTGTCATGGAAGGTGTCAAATCCTTTGCCACCAGAATACTTCCTGCCGGAAGAGCAGAAATATCCACAGAAGAAACACCCATCAGCACCTGCTGCATCCGGGTTTTAATATCCCGCATATCTGTTGCTCTCTGCTGCATCAGCTCGTCCTCCATGGCTGCAAAAACATCCGCATACATGGTGCATACCTGCTCAACTGCATATTCGCTGCAGATACTTTCATTTTTAATCGTATTTTCAATTTCGCCGGTCAGCATCGGATCCATCAGAAGCATCAGATGGCCCTGCATAATCTCAGCCTCCTTCTCCCCCACTCTGGTGGCGAGATCCGCAGCCAGTGCCTCTGTATCCTTCATAGTCTGCTCCAGTGCTTCCTGGAAGCGCTTTGCCTCGGCTTCCGTATCCAATACTGCCTCTCTTTTAATCACCAGCTCTGCCTCTTCCACGATGACAGCTGTTCCGATACCAATTCCGGAAGAAGCATTCGTTCCCTTATACATAAGAGATACCTCCTTATTAATTAAATATTTATTATCAGTGTCTTTTCACAGAACAGCTTTCTGCAATAACACCAATAGTTTCTTTTGCTTATTCACCTAATCCGCTTTCAATCAGTCCTGCCACTGCGGCAAAGGCTTCTTCTTCATCATTTCCTTCACAAATCAGTTCAATCTCATCGCCGCACTTCACACAGGCTCCCAGAACACTGAGGACGCTTTTTGCATTTGCCGTAGTGCTTCCCGTCACGATCTGAATCGACGACTGATATTTAATGGCTTCATTACAGAGTATTCCTGTGGGCCTCAAATGAAGCCCGGAAATATTTTTGATTCTCAGCTGCTTTCTTACCACGCTATCCCTCTCTTCCGTCATCCGGCGCTGCTTTCCTCTTCTCTGGACTGCGCCGGCGTCTCTATTGCTGTCTCTGTGGTTTCTTTTTCTGAAGGCTCCGATTCTGACTCCTGAGGTTTGCTTCCGGAGGAAGTTCCGGCCTCCAGAACATCTGCACTCTGCACAACATCTACCTGAACCTCTGAGCTGGAAACAATAGTAAATGCTGCATCCGGCTCAAACTGTACCTCTGCGCTGTGTATTCCCGGTCCCAGATCTGCCAAATCAACAGATGCTCCCAAATCAGAACCATTCAGGCTTTCCAGATCTTCACTGAGTCCCTGAACTACCACTTCCATCTTCTCCGGGATAAAGCGGTAATGATAATTCTCAGACGGATTTTTCTGTTCAATATCCTCGTCTGAAAGAACAATCGTTCTGTTGACCAGCTTTTCCACCTTCAGGCGAATCTCTACCGACGGATTCTGCGACTCTGCCAGTTCGACTCCTTCCGGCAGGTAATCTCTCAAATCCACGGTTACCACAACATCTGATGCTGCCCGGTTAATATTCAGTTCACTGGCTGGAATCGTGATTTTATTCACATCTGCCAGGTTTGTTTTCAGTCCCGTTACCTTCACATCCCGGCTGCTGCACTCCACTCCGGTATACTGATATCCCGGTGCAACTGTTCCGGTTACTTCAAAATCAAGAGGAAGACTCTTTACTTTATTAATAGCAACCCGATAAGAAATCTCCTCTGTATCTACTGTGATCCGATCTCCGATATCTGACAGCTCATTGCCGTTTGCATCATAAAACCTTGGCTTTGCTGCTCCTGTCAAATCACTGGAAGCTCCGTCCACACCAATCTCAACACCCATGTAGCTGATCATACCCACCTGGGAAACCGGTCCTTCTACTGTTACTGTTGCAGGTGTCAGTTCCACTTTTCCATCGGAATATCCGTCTGCCGCATGACCGGTAATCTTTGTCTGAAGCTCAAAGGGCTTGCTCTGCAGCTCCTCTGTCTGCACCCGGACTACCCCCGGCTTTGTGGTAATCTCGCTGATCAGTTCTTTATTGCTCAGGATTTCAACCTTCACTTCTACAGAACCTGTTACGCTGTAAAGCTCTGCCAGATCCACATAAGCGCGGAAATCTGAAGCCTTGATCCGGTAAGCGTCCCTGGTACGCACCCGGTAATTGACTGTCACTGTACTTTTTCCATTAATCTCATAAGCACGGTTTGCCGCTGTCAGAACCTGCCCGTTGACTGTCTCCAGAGGCACCTCCTTGCTTCCTGAGGTCAGCGGATTGGATACATTCATAACAACCAGCCATACAAAAAATGCCACAAAGATAGAAAGAATCTTCAAGCCCAGGTTATTCAACAGTTTTTCTTTCATTCTTCTTTTTTCCCTTCCATATCCTGAACCGGCTGCTTCCTGTTTCCTCCTGCCGTTCCATGCTGGCCAAAGCTTCCTTCAGCATCTCCGCATCGGCGATGCGACGCAGGGAACCGCCTTCCACAAGAGATACCCGGCCGGTTTCCTCAGAAACAACGATGGTCATACTGTCAGTCACTTCACTGATTCCCACAGCAGCCCGGTGTCTGGTTCCCAGTTCCTTGCTGATCATCATATTATCTGACAAAGGCAGATAGCAGGTTGCTGCTGTCACCCGGTTTCCCCGGATTACCACAGCTCCGTCGTGAAGCGGCGTATTGTGTTCAAATATATTAATCAGCAGCTGACTGCTGACCAGTCCGTTGATTTCAATGCCTGTCCGCTCTATTTCCCGAAGAGAAACATTGCGCTCAATCACCATCAGCGCTCCTGTTTTTACCTTGGCCATCTCAAAGGTAGCCTTTACAATCTCATTGACTGTCCGTTCGGAAAATTCCTGATTTTCCTTTCCGTCATCAAAAAGAAGCAGCTCTGAAAACAGATTTTTACTTCCCAGCTGCTCCAGAGCCTTACGCAGCTCCGGCTGGAAGATAATCACCAGCGCCGTAACTGCAATCGCTCCGCTTTTATCAAGGATCCAGAGGATGGTATTCCATCGAAACAGAGCTGCAAGAAGAGCAAATGCCAGAATCATGCCAATGCCCCGCAGAAGATACCAAGCCCTGGTGCTCTTGATCCAGAGCAGTGCAAAGTATACCAGAATTGCAATAATAATAATCTCTGTTAAACTTCCAATGGTAATCCTCGGCAAAAACGAAAGCCAGGATCCCAGCCCGTCAAAAAAAGCTCCCACATCCTGGATGATGCCCGTCATACGTATGCCTCACTTTCAACATTCAGAATTCACGGCCGTTCCTGTCTGCGGCCCTCGGTTCTCGGATGACGCGCCCTGTCCGGATTGTTCATACGCTGTACCCGCACATCCGGTTTGGACACGGCCACTTTCGGAACCGCTTTTACATAATACACATAATCGTCATCTTCAAACTGCATATATTCGGTCCTGGTGTAATCCACCGCGAACACGAAAAAATGATAAAGTCCTGCCAGCACCAGAGAAGCAATCACAGCTGTCAGCAATTCTCCAATCGGCATAGACACATCAAACAGATAATCTCCTACAAAAACACCTGCCATCTGGACTATGGTTCCAATTACAATTGCAATCATCCACGCATAATCCACAGACATCGTCCGAATCAGATATACTGCAAGAACTCCGACTGCGCATACTGCAATCATAACCACAATTGCCTTGTTGGAAAGAATTGCCTGTATGATCTGAACAAACTTCTGAGTAATATCCACAGAAGCATCATTCGTCAGAAGTCCCGCATTCTGCCGGACATAATTTAAAATATAATAAACAACAACTCCGCAGCTGACTGGAATCACAACAACCGGTCCTGCACAGAGTCCTGCCAGAATCGGAACTGCAAAGGGAATTTTCATGACAAATGCCATGGGAACCAAAACCATCCAGTAGCTGTCTCCCGGCTGAAAGCCATAATATAGAAGCGCTACAATTACCAGAAAGATGGCTGTAATCAAGGCAATCTCCATGGATACCGCATAAATATGGGCCAGAAGCACCACTGCCAGAAGACAGGCAATCGCCCCGTAAGGCAAAAACGCACACAGCAGTGAAAGAAGAATCACCACTGCCATGCTGTTCAGTTTTGTCATAAAGCCAAGATTGTGGCTCATCATCCACAGGGCCGCAAAACTGTAAATAAACTTTACCATACCGTCAGCCACAGCCGCATATTTTCCATAAAAGGATCTGAGACGTTCTTTAAGTACGAGAAACATCATCATGTCGGACGCCCTCCTTTGTCAATTCTTTGCTGCGGCTCTGAAATTCATACCGTTTTTCCAGCCTTTTCAGCTTTGCTACATACACCTTCATTCCTCTTCTGGCATATTCATACCTCTTCCTGTAGACCAGAAAAGTAATCAGAAGATAGACAGCCAGACCTGCTCCGTAAAGCAGCAAAGCTGTTCTTGCCAGCCCCGCCGCCTCCTCCAGGTTGATCGTATTCAAAATCCGTTCCATACTGTACAAAACCCAGACCAGAAGGCAAAGCAGGTAACAGAAACTATACGAAAAGAAGGACCGCAGCATCCGGCTGCTGATATAATCATTTTTAAAATAGCGGTTTGCCGGAAATATCGCTTTTCCTTCCCGTTTTTCGAACATCGCAATACTGGTCATCAGCTTTAATTTATCTTCATTCAGCATAGGCCCTTCCTCTTCGTCCCGAAACATACTTTTTTTAGTATAGCATAATTATCCTGCCTGCGCTACACTTCCTCATAGATTTTTTGCAGATATGCCACATCCCTGTGACACCGTTCCCGGTTGGAATTTTCCAGAAGCATGGTGATATACGGCTTCTCTTTCTTCAGCCAGCGAAGCAGAGGTTCATAATGAAACAGGCCGTCTCCCACATGCTCAAACTCCGGTTCCCCGTTTTCCATGCGGAAATCTTTCACATGCACCATGGAAATCCGATCCCCGTAAAGTGCAAAAGCCCGTTCCAGCACTTCTTCCTGATTGTTATAATTTTCGCTGCTGATTAAATTCACCGGATCCAGAATAGCCTCTACATTAGGTGAGTGAATGTCATCCAGAAAACGCTTCATCATCTCCGGACTGTACAGAGTATGGTCGTGAACCGCCTCCACACCAACAATCATTCCCAGCTTTTCTGCCGCATCCACAATTTCTCTCATGCTTTTTAAAAGAAGCTGATAGCATTCTTCCGTATAGGTTTCCGGAACCACTTTGAAATCACTGCTGTATCGTCCTGTCTCCGTGCCAACCATATCAGCGCCTATAATCTTTGCATATTTCAGATGCTCTATAAACCGGGCAACCGAAGCCTTTCTCTTATTCTCGTCCGGATCTGTCGGATTGATGTAGCAGCCCAGGACTGCAACATGAATTCCCCGCTCCTTCAGCTTGTCAGAAATCATATGTGCAAATCCCGGTGAATAATGTCCCGGTCCAAAATCGCAGCCGGAAACAGATTTTCCCAGCGCCAGCTGAATCTGACAGATTCCATTCTCCTTGACTGTATCAAGCACAGTATCGATATCAGCCTTGGGACAGATATCGTGACACCTTATTCCGTAATTCATCTATAACTCCTCCCTGTTTCTCATATCTAGTGGTAGTATACCACAAAACCACCGTCATGCATAGCAGAGCGGTGGTTTTGAAAAACAGTTTATGAAATTTTAAGCATCTACGCTGTAGTTCGGTGCCTCTTTTGTGATATGAATATCATGCGGATGGCTTTCCTTTAAGGATGCTGCAGAAATCTTTATAAACTTTCCTGTTTCCTGGAGAGTAGGAATGTCAGAAGCTCCGCAGTAACCCATGCCTGCACGAAGACCGCCCAGCATCTGGAATACGGTATCCTCTACCAGTCCCTTATATGCAACACGTCCTTCTACGCCTTCCGGAACCAGCTTCTTTGCATCTGCCTGGAAATAACGATCCTTACTTCCGTTTTCCATAGCTGCAATAGAGCCCATGCCGCGGTATACTTTATATTTTCTTCCCTGATACAGCTCGAAGGTTCCCGGGCTCTCATCACATCCGGCAAACAGGCTTCCCATCATACATACATTACCGCCTGCAGCAATTGCCTTGGTAATGTCTCCGGAATACTTGATTCCGCCGTCTGCAATAACCGGAATACCATACTCTTTTGCAACAGCATAGCAGTCCATAACAGCTGTAATCTGCGGAACACCAATACCTGCAACCACACGGGTGGTACAGATGGAGCCAGGTCCGATACCAACCTTTACTGCATCTACACCGGCCTCAATCAGAGCGCGGGTTGCCTCTCCTGTAGCTACATTTCCTGCGATTACCTGCAGCTCCGGATATTTTTCTTTAATCATACGCACACAGCGCAGAACGTTTTCTGAATGACCGTGAGCAGAATCCAGAACTACCACATCAACCTGAGCCTTCATCAGCGCCTCAACGCGATCCAGAACATTGGCTGTGATTCCAAGGGCTGCACCGCACAGCAGACGGCCCTTCTCGTCCTTGGCGGACAGCGGATACTTAATCTGCTTTTCAATATCCTTAATGGTAATCAGACCCTTTAAATTAAAGTCATCATCTACGATAGGAAGCTTCTCCACTCTGGCCTTGGCAAGAATCTTCTTTGCCTCCATAAGAGTGATGCCTTCCTTTGCAGTAACCAGGTTCTCACTGGTCATGCACTCCTTGATTTTCTTGGTAAAATCCTCTTCAAACTTCAGATCGCGGTTGGTAATAATACCAACCAGCTTGCGGCCCTCTGTAATCGGAACACCGGAAATCCGGAATTTGCCCATCAGCTCGTCCGCATCCCTCAGAGTGTGCTCCGGGGACAGGAAAAACGGGTCTGTAATGACGCCATTTTCTGAACGTTTAACCTTATCTACTTCCTCAGCCTGAGCTTCGATGCTCATATTCTTGTGAATAATTCCGATACCGCCCTGGCGCGCCATGGCAATCGCCATGCGATGCTCCGTAACCGTATCCATACCAGCACTCATCAGGGGAATATTCAGTTTGATCTTCTTGGTCAGATAAGTAGTGAGATCAACCTGATTCGGTACCACCTGGGAATAGGAAGGCACCAGCAGAACGTCATCAAATGTAATGCCGTCACCAATAATTGTACCCATTTTTTTGTCCTCTCTTTCGTTGATTTATCCGGCAGAACCTGACGGGCTGCCGAAATATTTAGTGCCTAGTTTAACAAATTTCTGGCTGCTTGTCAAATACTATTTCCAACGATTTTTCGTCTCACATTTTCTGTTTTATTAAAAACTTTTCCTAAAAATACCTTTTCAGGGCCTTACTGTACAACTTTTCTCGGCGCTGTCTGACGGAAACAGTGAAGCATTTTATCATTTGGCTCAAAAATAAGACGGATACTTTCGCTGCCTTTCTGGATCACTGCAGTGTAGGTTTTCACGCCCGGCATCCGGGAAGAGCAGTCCAGGGTCTTTCCTGTCACTTTGTAATCAGCTAAAACATGGGAATCAGAGGGTGCAATCATCTGGATCTCCTCCATGCTGCACTCATATGCTTTTTTTCTTTTGGCTTTTCCCAGAATCTTGTCTACATTCAGCTGTTTGTCTACGTACAGATACTCAAATTCCACATGGAAATTTCTGTAAGACAGATAGGTCAGAAAACCAAATACAAACATCAGAATCACAGACAAAATTCCTGATGTCATAGCCATAACTACAAAAAAAGCTGTAATCACGCCCAAAAGCCCGGTGACCAGCCAGGCATAAGCGGGAGTTTTCCGCCGTACAAGGTACTCTGCATAAGATTCGTTCATAGGTTCTTTCTCCTTTTCTTCTTTCCGTATATGCTATGCCGCTCTGGCAGATACCTGCTCCCCCTTTGAAGAAGAATATCAGGGCCAAAGCAGATACACAAAAGGCGCAGGGGAAAACTCATTCATATGGTTTTACCCTTGCGCCTTTTGCCGTCAGGCCATGAAAATCACGGACAGCTGATTACATCATTCCGCCCATTCCGCCTGCCGGCATAGCCGGAGTTTCTTCTTTAATATTAGCTACAACAGACTCGGTTGTCAAGAGGGTGGATGCAACGCTGGTTGCGTTCTGCAGAGCGCTTCTGGTAACCTTGGCCGGATCCAGAATACCTGCCTTAATCATATCCACATACTCTTCCTTATATGCATCAAAGCCGGTTCCTACCGGAGACTCTTTTACCTTGTTGATAATAACAGAGCCTTCCAGACCTGCATTTGCTGCGATATGGAATAACGGAGCTTCCAGTGCTTTCAGAATAATCTTTCCACCGGTTTTCTCATCGCCTTCCAGCTCATCCACACTTGCCTTGATCTGCTCGATTGCATGAACGTAAGCAGAACCGCCGCCTGCGATAATACCCTCTTCCACAGCTGCTCTTGCTGCAGACAGAGCATCCTCCATACGAAGCTTTGCTTCCTTCATTTCTGTCTCGGTAGCAGCACCTACACGGATTACTGCAACACCGCCTGCCAGCTTAGCCAGTCTCTCCTGCAGTTTTTCTTTATCGAAATCAGAAGTAGTCTCTTCAATCTGTGCGCGAATCTGTGCAACACGGGCAGCAATCTCACCCTTGTCGCCGCAGCCGTCTACGATAATTGTGTTCTCTTTCTGAACCTTAACAGATTTTGCGCGTCCCAGCTGAGCCATAGTGGTGTCCTTCAGATCCAGACCCAGTTCCTCGGAAATCACGGTACCGCCGGTCAGAATAGCCAGATCCTTTAACATCTCTTTTCTTCTGTCGCCATAGCCCGGAGCCTTTACACCTACAACAGTGAAGGTACCTCTTAACTTGTTGACAATCAGAGTAGTCAGAGCCTCGCCCTCAATATCCTCTGCTACGATCAGCAGCTTGGCACCGGACTGTACAATCTGCTCCAGAACCGGCAGAATCTCCTGGATATTGGAAATCTTCTTATCAGTAATTAAAATATACGGATCGTCCAGATTTGCTTCCATCTTATCCATATCTGTGCACATGTAAGCAGAAACATAACCGCGGTCAAACTGCATACCTTCAACCAGATCCAGCTCTGTCTTCATGGTCTTGGATTCCTCAATGGTAATAACACCGTCATTGGAAACCTTCTCCATAGCCTCTGCAACCATCTCGCCTACTTCGTCATCTGCAGCAGAGATAGCAGCAACTCTTGCGATGCTGTCGCGGCCTTCGATCGGCTGGCTCATCTTTGCAATTGCTTCTACAGCAGCCTCAGTTGCTTTCTTCATACCCTTTCTTAAAACGATGGGGTTGGCGCCTGCTGCCAGGTTCTTCATGCCTTCGTTGATCATAGCCTGCGCCAGAACTGTTGCAGTGGTGGTACCGTCGCCGGCTACATCGTTGGTCTTGGTAGCAACCTCTTTTACCAGCTGAGCGCCCATGTTCTCAAATGCATCCTCCAGCTCGATCTCCTTTGCAATGGTAACACCATCGTTAGTAATCAGCGGAGCACCAAAGGACTTGTCAAGAACTACGTTTCTTCCTTTCGGTCCGATGGTTACACGAACAGTATCTGCCAGCTGATTTACACCGGCTTCCAGGGCTTTTCTGGCTTCTACGCCATATTTAATCTGCTTTGCCATAATTGCATTCCTCCAAATCTGTCTTATTTATCTTTTACTCAATCACTGCCAGAATATCATTCTGTTTTACTACTACAAACTTCTCGTCCTCTACCTCTACCTCTGTTCCGGAATACTTAGAGTAGATAACCTTATCGCCAACCTTTACCTGCATGGTCACTTCCTTGCCGTCAACCACACCGCCCGGTCCTACTGCGATAACTTCTGCCTGCTGAGGTTTCTCCTTTGCCTGGCCCGGCAATACAATACCTGACTTGGTTGTCTCTTCTGCAACCAGCTGTTTTAAAACAACACGGTCAAATAACGGTACTAATTTCATGGATGATTCCTCCTTATTCTTCTTCTACTTTTTTCATTACAGGATTCCTTGGAACCCCTCTTTCGATTCACAATACCATTTATACCACGCATTGTTAGCACTGTCAAGTGTCGAGTGCTAATTTTATAAAATTTTTAAATTTTCACTTGTCCCCTTTCTTTTTTTTCTCATTCGTATTACAATATTCATAATAGCAGATTGACAGAACAAACTGTCTGTCAATAGAAAGGAGTGCACATATGGCAAAAAAGGGATTGGGAAAATTTGTAATGCTGGCTGCTGTTGCCGGCGCTGCCGCCGCCGGAATTTCTTACTTCAGAAAATATCAGTCTTTCAATAAGGAACTGGATGAGGATTTCCACGATTTTGAAGATGAGGAGGATGCACCTGTTCCGGACAGTACCATGACCCGGAATTATGTGTCTCTCCATGCTGATAAGGACGAATTTCTCGTTGCAGCAGGCGATATGCTGAATGCAGCCAAGGATGTTGCCGGCGCTGCAAAGAATGTAATGAAGGATGCTGCTGCCATTGTAGCCGATACTACCAGAGAGGCTATGGGCGCCGCTGCTGACACTGCCTCCCGCTTCTCCTTCGGCAACAGCGATGAAGAAGATATCTTTGAGGATGAGGATGAGATTTCCGTTTCTGCCCCGTCCGGTGAAGATGCCCCCAAAGCAGAACCGGCTCCGGTAAATGAGGAGGAACCGGCCGAAAAAGAAGAAGCTGCAGCTCAGGATACCGTAAGCGTTTCTATCGATACCGAAGCAGCTCTGTCTGAAGACGGCGAAGAAGTGATGGAATAATTGGAATAATAAGAATAATTAGAATAACTGAAATGATCAAAACAGTCCGGACATTCTGTCTTAAACAGCAGAACATCCGGACTGTTTATTTCCAGCAGGAAACAAGAATACGGATTCCCTCACGGATCTCCTCCTCTCTGAGGCTGGCATATCCGAGAACCATTGTGGCAGGCCTGTGGTTATGCTCCGGATGGATAAAATAGCTGCTGAGGCCATATACTCTCACTCCGGCTGCCAGGGCCTTTTCCATTAACTCCGACTCCTTCTGGTTCTTTTTCCCCGTCAAAAGCATATGAATTCCTGCATATTCTCCGCCGATCTGAAATTCCCGCGCCAAAGGCGCAAGCTCTTCCAAAAGCACATCATGCTTTGCCTTATAAATCGCCCGCATTCTGTTCAGATGCCTTTCAAAATACCCCTGAGAAAGAAACTGATATAAAATATTCTGGTCAATCCGGGATACCGTAGACGCATAAAATCCTGCATTTCGGCGGTAAATCTTCAAAAGCTCCGGCGGAAGCACAAGATAGCTGACGCGAATAGCCGGCGCAATACATTTGGAAAAGGTTCCCAGGTAAATGACCTTTCCCTGGCGGTCCATTCCCTGAAGAGCAGGGATCGGCTTGCCCCGGTAACGGAACTCACTGTCATAATCATCCTCAATCAGATAGCGCGCTCCTCCTGATGCCCATTTCAACAGCTCCTGCCGCCGTCCTACCGTCATTACAACTCCTGTCGGGAACTGGTGGGAAGGCATAACGTAAGCCACATCTGCTCCGCTTTTTTCTAAAAGGATCGGATCCATCCCCTTTCCATCCATCTCCACAGGAGTCACCGAATATCCCAGACTGCAGAATACCCGGTATGCCTGCTTGTAGGTGGGATTTTCCATGGCAATCTTTAGATCTCCTCCCAGAATCTGGGCAAGCAGCATCAGAAGATACTCGCTTCCTGCTCCCACAATAATCTGTTCTGCGCTGCAGTTTACCCCGCGGGCAGAGTGAAGGTAGCTGCGGATTGCCTCACGCAGCCCCGGCTCCCCCTGGTGATTTCCGGAATGAAACATTTCTTTATTGTCATCTACAAGGGTATTGCGGCTCAGCTTTCTCCATACATTGTAGGGAAAACTGTCCAGATCAATCCCTCTGGGTGAAAAATCAATCCGGCAGTCCGGTCCCTCCGGCTCACTGGTTGCCATCTCCGGTTCTCCCGGCTGGCCGCCCTCCACCAGTCCCTCAATCCGGCTGACAAAATATCCCCGGTACGGTCTGGACACAAGATATCCTTCTGCCAGAAGCTGATCGTAAGCCATCTGCGTCGTACTCCGGCTGACCTTCAGATTCTCCGCCAGCACCCTGGTAGAAGGCAGCCTTTCCTCTGCCTTCAGACTTCCGTTCCGGATTTCCCCGCGGATATACGCATAAATCTGTTCATACAAAGCTGTTTTCGCTTTTAAATCCAGAGGAATCAAAAGTTCCATGGCACTGCTCCGTTTTATTTCTGAATTTTAAATGAACTCTTGAGGGAGACAATCCGGTTGAATACCGGCTGTCCCGGCTGGCTGTCATGGCTGTCTGCACAGAAATAACCATTTCTTACAAACTGGAAGCTGTCATAGGCCTTTGCTTCAGCCAGAGCCGGCTCCACATAGCAGTTTTTCAGAATTGTCAGGGAATTGGGATTCAGATTCAGACTTCCGTCTTCATTTAATTTGCCCTTTTCCTCATCAACAATATTCTCATACAGACGGCATTCTACCTGCTTTGCTGTCTCTGCAGCAACCCAGTGAATGGTTCCCTTTACCTTTCTGTCGCTGGATCCGCCTCTTGTCTCCGGATCATAAGCAGCATGAACCACGGTTACATTGCCGTTCTCATCCTTTTCACATCCGGTACAGGTAACGTAATAAGCACCCATCAGACGAACCTCATTGCCCGGGAACATACGGAAGTACTTTCTGGGCGGAACCTCCATGAAGTCCTCACGCTCAATATACACCTCACGGCTGAACGGAACCATACGGGATCCCAGCTCCGGATTTTCCAGGTTGTTGGGAATCTCCAGCATCTCTGTCTCGCCCTCCGGATAATTGTCAATGACCAGCTTCACCGGATCCAGAATTGCCATCATACGGGCGCGTTTTAACTTCAGATCCTCTCTGATGCAATACTCCAGCATTGCATAGTCTACAGAACTGTTGGCCTTGGATACGCCTACCATCTCTACAAACATCTTGATTGCTTCCGGAGTGTAGCCTCTTCTGCGCAGAGCCGCAATCGAAACCAGACGGGGATCATCCCAGCCGTCTACAATGCCGTCCTCTACCAGCTTTTTAATGTAACGCTTTCCTGTCACCACATTTGTCAGGTACAGCTTGGCAAACTCAATCTGGCGGGGCGGATTCTCAAACTCGCACTCACGCACAACCCAGTCATACAGAGGACGATGATCCTCAAACTCCAGAGTACAGATAGAATGGGTAATATGCTCAATAGCATCCTCAATGGGATGTGCAAAGTCATACATAGGATAAATGCACCACTTGTCTCCGGTATTGTGATGGCTCATTCTTGCCACACGGTAAATAACCGGATCTCTCATATTGATATTGGGTGATGCCATATCAATCTTGGCGCGAAGAACCTTCTCTCCGTCCTGATATTTTCCTTCCTTCATTTCCTCAAACAGACGCAAGTTTTCTTCCACACTGCGGTTGCGGTAGGGACTTTCCTTACCCGGAGTAGTAAAATCTCCCCGGTACTCTCTGATCTGCTCGGCAGACAGGTCGCAGACAAAGGCTTTTCCTTTTTTAATCAGGAAAACCGCACACTCATACATTTTATCAAAATAATTGGATGCAAAAAACAGGCGATCTTCAAAATCAGCTCCCAGCCACTTTACATCCTCCATAATCGATTCCACAAACTCTGTCTTTTCCTTGGTAGGATTGGTATCATCAAAACGCAGATTAAACTTGCCGCCGTATTTTTTAGCCAGTCCATAGTTTAAAAGAATTGACTTTGCATGTCCAATATGAAGATATCCGTTCGGCTCCGGTGGGAAACGGGTCTGTACGTGATCGTAAACACCCTCTGCCAGATCCTTATCAATCTCCTGCTCAATAAAATTTTTAGAAACAGTTGTCTCCAAAACCTCTTTTTCCTTTTCCATTACAAGGTTCCTCCGTCTGAAATAATCTCCGCCATCCGGCGAAAGCTCTGATAATACTGTATCATAACATAAAACCGCCGTTTAGAAAAGAGGGAGTTGCCCGGAGTTTCTCCAAATCCTCCTTTCCGCTGTCTGATATTTTCGTATTTCCGGTTGACAAAGCGAAAAAGCCATGATACTATAGATAAAGTTCATCGGACATCTTCAGTCTGTGAATAAGCTGCTGTGGCTCAGTCGGTAGAGCGTCGCATTGGTAGTGCGGAGGTCACG
>ENA-UONQ01000883-UONQ01000883.1-human-gut-metagenome-genome-assembly--contig:-CS26-NODE-883-length-31489-cov-7.760896_pt1 | contig 31489 bp, 26 predicted proteins | sample MGYA00242460_ERZ724007 | MGnify/ENA metagenome assembly ERZ724007
GTCCGCGAAGCGGCGGAGATACTCCAGCGCCCGCTCCGGACGCTGCAGCTCCATACACGTCAGCGCCGCCTGATAGAAATACTGCGTGGAAATATTCGGGTGCAGCTGCGCGAGCTGCCAGTCCTCGATGAGCGCGTCCGTCCGGTGCAGCAGCCGGTCACAGCGGGCGACATCCGCGCCGCTGAGTGCGAGATCCGTCGCGGCGCTCGCCGTGAGGTTCAGCAGGAGCAGATATTCGCCGATCTGCACGCGCCCACGCGCCTGCTCGGTCTGCCCCGCCTGCTGATAGGCCCGCAGCAGCAGAAGTTCCCCCTGCGACGAGAGCCGCAGCGGATCCGGCAGCTCCTCGAGCTGCGCCGCCGCCCGCTCGGCATCGCCGCGCATCAGCGCCGCCGCGGCCTCCTGATACGATGCGTCGGACGCAAGGCCGGGGTCGCTGCAGCGCTCCCGCACCCGGCGGCAGAGCGACTCCGCTTCATCGAGTGCGTCCCGCCGCTCCTCCGGCGTGGGGGCGAGCGGCGCGTGGTTGAGCAGCAGCCCCGCCATCTGCAGCAGGAACGGCCAGCAGCTGCCGTAGCGGCGGATATAGCGGCGGCAGACGGCCATCACCTCGGCAAAGGGCTTTTTCGCGAAGTCCTCCGCGAGCTCGCGGTAGATCCGGCGGATCTGCTCGCGCCCGAGCTGCGGCTCATAGCCGACGAGCTCGTCGAGCGTCACGCCGAAAAACGACGCCAGCTCCGCCAGCACCGGCGCGTCAGGCAGGCTCTGCCCGCGCTCCCACTTCGAGACGGACGCCTTCGTCACGCCGATGTGGTCGGCGAGCACCTCCTGTGTAAGCCCCTGCGCCTGCCGCAGACGAGTGATATTTTCCGGAAAGTGCAGAAATTACATCGTGTGTTCCCCCATTTCTGCTCCCATTATACCCGCCCCCGCCGCCCCGCACAAGCGACGCGCGCGACACTTGGTGAGAAAAAATCAACCGCGGCGATACACAGAGCTTGTAAAGAAGGGGTTTCGCTCCGCTCTGCGCCTCGGCTGGCATAGCCAGACTGCGACGCTCGCTCCGCGCAAAGTGTATTTTGTGACGTACACGCCGCCGCAAAATACGATTAGAACTTATTCGCGGCGCTGCGGCACCGCGAACTCTTTGAGACTTTGATGTTGAGTTCCCTCTTCGATGGGGCGGTCATAGAATGACCTCGGAGAGATGTTTCTCCCGGAAAGGAGGCAGATCGGATGATTCATCTCCAACACGCCGCCTTTGTCTATCAGGCGCCGGACGGGGAGGTCGAGGCCCTGCGGGATGTGTCGTTTGACGTGGTGGAGGGGGAGTTTTGCTCCATCGTCGGGCCGTCGGGCTGCGGCAAGTCGACGCTGCTGTCCGCGCTCGCGGGGCTTGAACCGCTCAGCGGCGGCGTGTTGACGCTCGACGGCGAGCCGGTCAGCGGCCCGTCGCGCAAGGTGGGCTTCATGCCGCAGCGCGACCAGCTCTTCGAGTGGCGCACGATCCGCGACAATGTGACGCTGGGGCTTGCCATCCGCCATGAGCTGACGCCGGAGCGGCTGGCGCGTGTGGATACGCTGCTCGCGCGCTACGGGCTCGCGGAGTTCGCCGCGAAGCGCCCGGCGCAGCTCTCCGGCGGTATGCGCCAGCGCTGCGCGCTGATCCGGACGCTCGCGCCCGACCCGAAGGTGCTGCTGCTCGACGAGCCATTTTCGGCGCTGGACTATCAGACGCGGCTCGCCGTGTCGTCGGACATCTACCGCATCATCCGCCGTGAGGGCAAGACCGCCCTGCTCGTGACGCACGACATCTCCGAGGCTGTCAGCATGTCCGACCGGGTCTTTGTGCTCAGCCGGCGGCCGGCGGTCGTGAAAAAGACGTTTGACCTGTCGGCGCTGCGCCGCCTTGACCCGCTGCAGCGGCGGGATGACCCGGCCTTCGGGGCGGTGTTCAACGCGATCTGGAAGGAGTTGGAGCTTCATGAATAACGGTGCGCCATCGGCCGGGCGGGCGGCGTATCTGGCGCGGCTACGGCGCGAGAAGCGGTCTGTCCGGGTGTGGCAGGTCGCGCTGGTGGCGGCGCTTTTTCTCTGGTGGGAGCTGAGCACGCGCATCGGACTCGCCGACGGCTTTCTGCTGAGCAGTCCCTCGCGGATGGGGCGCACGTTCGCCGCGCTCTGCGGCGGCGGGGAGCTGGCCGTCCACATCGGGACGTCGTGCCTGGAGACGGTGGTGGGCTTTCTGGCCGGGACGCTGCTGGGAACGGCGGTCGCCGTCGGCATGTGGTGGTCGGAAAAGCTCGCCCGGATTCTCGACCCGTATCTCGTGGTGCTCAACGCGCTGCCCAAGACGGCCCTCGGGCCGATTTTCATCGTCTGGATGGGCGCGGGGATGGGCGCGATCGTCGTGATGACGCTCGCCATCTCCCTGATCGTCACCATCCTGAGCATGTATCAGGGGTTTCTGTCTACGGATGAGGAGAAGCTGCGGCTCATGCGCACCCTCGGTGCCAGCCGCCGCCAGATTCTCTGGATGCTGGTGTTCCCGGCCAACCTGCCCACGCTCTTCAGCACGCTGAAGGTCAACGTTGGGCTGTCGTGGGTTGGGGTCATCATGGGGGAGTTTCTTGTCTCGCGGGCCGGTCTGGGCTATCTCATCGTCTATGGCTCTCAGGTGTTCAACATGGATCTGGTGATGACCAGCGTGCTGATTCTGGCGCTGGCGGCGGTGGTGATGTACCGGCTGGTGCTGCGGGCGGAAAAAATCTTGAATCGCTATTGGGGGGTTATCCAATGAAGAAAGTGGCTGCGCTGGTGCTGGCGCTGGGGATGCTCGCGGCGCTGTGCGCCTGCGGCGGGGAGTCGGATAAGAAGACCATCTTGAGGTTGAACGAGGTTACCCATTCCGTGTTCTATGCACCGCAGTATGTCGCGATGAGTCAGGGCTTCTTCGCCGACGAGGGGCTGGAGATCGAGCTGACGAACGGCGGCGGCGCCGACAAGGTCATGTCGGCGGTCATCTCCGGCCAGTCGGACATCGGCCTTGCGGGGCCGGAGGCCTGCATCTACGTCTATAATCAGGGTAAGGACGACTATCCGCGCATCTTCGCCCAGCTGACCAAGCGCGACGGTTCGTTCCTCATGGGGCGGACGGACGAGAGCTTCTCGTGGGAGAATCTGCGCGGCAAGACCGTGATCGGCGGGCGCGCCGGCGGCGTGCCGGAGATGACGCTCGAGTACGTCCTGCGCCAGAACGGCCTTGTGCCGCAGGAGGACACCGTGGTCGACACGTCCGTGCAGTTTAACATGATGGCCGGAGCCTTCAGCGGCGGCAGCGGCGACTATGTCACGCTCTTTGAGCCGACAGCCACGGAGATGGAGCTGGCCGGGAAGGGCTATATTCTCTGCTCCATCGGCGCGGAGAGCGGCGAGATTCCGTACACGGCGTATTTTGCGAGCCAGAGCTACATGGCGGCGCATCCGGACGTGGTGCAGGGCTTCACGAACGCCATCGCGCGGGCGCAGAAGTGGATTCTCTCCCACTCGGACCGTGAGGTGGCCGAGGCCATCGCCGCGCAGTTCCCGGATACCTCGCTCGACGTACTTGAGCGCGTGACGGCGCGCCACCGCGCCATCGACGCGTGGAATCAGACGCCCGTGATGGAGCAGGCGGCGCTTGAGCGGCTCGAGACGGTCATGGAGACGGCGGGCGAACTGACGCGGGCGCAGTGGGTCGATTTTGAAAAGCTCGTGGATAACTCCTTCGCGCGCAGCGCGCAGGGCTGACCGGCGGAATCCGTGCATGTTCTGCCCCGCCGCGGCATATACTGTTGGGTATGCAAAAGGAGGGAGCAAGAACCATGGAACCGAAATACCCGCTGGACGTCGACGACCTGATCTATCAGGACGAGTGGCAGATCAGCGAACGATAATGCAGGAAGGCCACAAAGAGCGATGCTCTTTGTGGCCTTCCTGCAAGTCTCACAGAGCTCGCGGTGCCGCAGCACAGCGAACTCTTTCTCAATCGAGAAAAGAACGCTGTTCTTTTCCTGACTTAGAGGAGCTTTTCCATCTCGTCGACCAGCTCGCCGAAGAGGGCGAGGGCGTCATTCACGGGCGCGGGGGTGCTCATATCGACCCCGGCGATTTTCAGCAGGCTGATCGGATCGGTGCTGCTGCCGCCGGAGAGGAAGCGCTTGTAGTCCGCCACCGCGGGTGCTCCCTCCTTGAGGATGCGGTTTGCGATGGCCACCGCCGCGGAAAAGCCCGTGGCGTACTGGAACACATAGTAGTTATAGAAGAAGTGCGGGATACGCGCCCACTCGAGGGCGATCTCCGGGTCGGAGACCATGTCCGGTCCGAAATAGAGCTTGTTGAGCGCGAGATACTTCTCGCACAGCGCGTCGGCCGTCAGCGCCTCGCCGCGCTCGGCCATGCGCCCCATCTCCAGCTCGAACTCCGCGAACATCGTCTGGCGGTAGACCGTGCCCTTGAACTGGTCGAGGAAGTGGTTGATGAGGTACGCCCGCTCGCGCTTATCGTCCGTGTGCGCGAGGAGGTAGCGCATCAGCAGCACCTCGTTGCAGGTGGAGGCGACCTCCGCCACAAAGATGACGTAGTCGCTCGTGCAGGTGGGCTGGTACTTGCAGCTGTGGTAGCTGTGCAGCGCGTGGCCCATCTCGTGGGCGAGGGTGAACTGGCTGTCGAGGTTGTCCTTGTGGTTGAGCAGGACGTACGGGTGCGGATAGCTGTTGCCGGAGGAGTAGGCCCCGCCGCGCTTGCCGACGTTCTCATAGACGTCGATCCAGCGGTGGTCAAACCCCTCGCGCAGGAGCGCCGTGTAGTCCTCGCCGAGGACGTTCAGCGCGTCGAGCACGGTCTGCTTGGCCTGCTCGAAGGAGATCTTCTCATCGGCGTCGGCCACGACGGGGGTATAGACGTCGTACATGTGCAGCTCCTCCACGCCGAGGAGCTTCTTGCGCAGGGCGACGTAGCGGTACATCTTGTCGAGGTTCGCGTGGACGGCCTCGATCAGGTTCAGATAGACCGCCTGCGGCACCTCGGTCGCGTCGAGCGCGGCCTCGAGCGTGCTGCCATAGCGGCGGGCGTCGGCGAAGAACTTCAGCTGCTTGAACTGGGCGTCGAGCGTCGCGGCGACGGTGTTCCTGAACTCGCCCATGCGGTGATAATACGTCTCAAACGTGTTCTTGCGGAGCGTGCGGTCGCCGCTCATCAGCAGCGGCACGAACGTCCCGTCCGTCAGCGTGTGCGCCGTGCCCTCCGCGTCCGTCACGTCCGGGAACGTCAGATCCGCGTCGCGGAAGACACTGCCGATCTTGTCCGGCGCGTCGGCCATCTCACCGGCGGCGGCGAGCAGCTTTTCGCACTCCGGGGAGAGGATGTGCGCCGCGCGGCGGCGCAGCTGCTCGAGCACGCGGCGGTACGTCTCCAGCTCCGGCTGGGCGGCGTAGAAGAACTGCAGCGTATCCTCGGGGATGGCCATCAGCTCGGGCGTGGCAAACGCGGCAGCGCTCGCGATGGCAACATAGCGGCTCGTGGCCTTACTGCGCATGTCCTGATAGAAGCTGTTGCCGGTGTCCTCGTCGCCCTTGCAGCTCGCGTAGCCGAGCAGCTTCGTCAGACGGATGCTCAGCGCGTCCTGCAGGCGCATCCACGCCAGCAGATCCTCCGCGCTGCGGCCGAGCGTCCCGCGGAAGGCGGCGATCTCCTCGGGCACGGCGGTGAGCGCGTCATACTCCGCGCGCCACGCCTCGTCGCTCGGGAAGATGTCCCGCAGATCCCAGGTCAGCTCCTCCGGCACCTCGCTGCGCGGGAGAATTTTCTGTGTATCCATATCGTATACCTCCGTTCGAGTAATTGAACCATGCCGATAGTATACCACGCCGCCGCTGTTTCTTCAATCACATAGAAAAGACTGCCGGAGGGAAAATCCCTCCGGCAGTCGGCCATTTGAAAAGTCTCACAGAGTTCGCGGCTCGGGAGCCGCGAATAGTATCCAATCCGTTTTTTGCGGCGGCGTGTACGTCACAAAAAACACTTTGCGCGCAGAGAGTGTGTTTTGCCCGCTGTAAGCGGACAAAACGCGCGGGTTGGAGCGAAACCTATTTGCATAAAAAGGGCGCAGCCCTTTTTTGTGCAGTTGTTTATCGTGCGTTGTACGCCTTGATGCCCAGCGCCAGCAGATCCATCGCGCGCTCGAGGTCCGCCTGCTTGAGAACGTAGGCGATACGCACCTCGTTTTTGCCCTTGCCGGGCGTGGCGTAGAATGGCTCGCCGGGGGCGAACATGACGGTGTCGCCGTTGTCCTCGAACTCCTCGAGCAGCCACTGCTGGAACTTATCCGCGTCGTCGACGGGCAGGGCGGCCATCAGATAGAACGCGCCCTTCGGGCACTCGCACACGACGCCGGGGATCTCCTTGAGCTTGCGCACGACGGTGTCGCGGCGGCGCTTGTACTCGTCGCGCACGGCGGCGAAATACTCGGGGCCTACGCTGTACATCGCGGCGGCGGCCACCTGATCGAGCGTGGGGACGGACAGGCGGCACTGGGCGTACTTCATGGCCTCGGCCATGAGTTCCTTGTTGCGGGAGATCATGCAGCCAATGCGCGCGCCGCAGGCGGAGAAGCGCTTGGACACCGTGTCGATGACGATGACGTTCTCGGCCGCGTCCTCAAACTCGCCGAGCGACTGCAGCGGCTCGCCCGCGTAGACGAACTCGCGGTAGGCCTCGTCGCCGATGATGAACAGGTCATGCTCCTTGGCGATGTCGACCATCAGGCGCATCTCCTCGGGCGTGAGCACCGTACCGGTGGGGTTGCCGGGGTTGGTGCACATGATGGCGCGGGTGTGCTCGTTGATGAGCGGCTCGATGCGCGCGCGGTCGGCGTAGCGGTAGCCCTCCTCGGGGCTGGTCGGGATGGGGCGGATCTTCGCGCCGCAGGTATAGACCATCGTATAGTAGTTGGGGTAGAACGGCTCGGGGATCAGGATCTCGTCGTCGTTGTCGAGGATGCAGTTCATCGTGATCTGCAGCGCCTCGGAGCCTCCGTTGGTGATGAGGATATCGCCCTCGTCAAAGTGCATGTCGAGCTTGGCATAGTAGCCCTGGATGGCGTGGATCAGCTCGGGGATGCCGGGCGAGGGTGCGTACTCCAGCACGGGCAGGTCGAAGTTCTTGATCGCGTCGAAGAACGCCTTGGGCGTCTCGATATCGGGCTGGCCGATGTTCAGATGATAGATTTTTCTGCCCTTTGCCTCAGCCGCCACCGCATAGGGATGGAACTTGCGCATGGGTGACAGTCCGCATTTGAGGACCTTGCTGGAAAATTTCATGTTTTCTTACCTCCTGTTTTGATGCTAAAGGCCTGGCCTTTTCTCTCTATTGTAGATATACTATCGCATTCCCGAAAAATGTCAATCGAAAATTCTGTGCCGGGCGGCGCGATTTCTATAAAAAAACCGGGTCGGATCTCGCAATCCGGCCCGGCTCATGGGGTTCGGTCAGTTCATCTGCTTTCTGCGCGAGAGGTTGACGGTGCCGTCCTGCATGTCGTTGAGGGAGTCGAGGCTCTTGCCCGTACCCTCGGCGACGCAGCTGATGGCGTCCTCGGCGACCATCGTGTGGATGCCCGTGCGCGCCTCGATCAGCTTGTCGAAGCCGTCGACAAGGCTGCCGCCGCCGGTCATGACGATGCCGTTGTTGGAGATGTCGGCCACCAGCTCCGGCGGCGTGCGTTCAAGCACGCCGTGGACAGCCTCGAGGATGCGCTCCGCCGGCTCCTCGAATGCCTCCATCATCTCCGTGGAGGTGACGGAAATCGTCTTGGGCAGACCCGTCATCAGGCAGCGGCCCTTGATCTCGATGGACGTCTCCTCCTCCTTGGGATAGACGCAGCCGATCTCCATCTTCATCAGCTCGGCGGTACGCTCGCCGATGAGGATGTTGTGCTTGCGGCGCATGTATTTCACGATGGACTCGTTGAACTGATCGCCCGCGACCTTGATGGAGACGCTCTCCACCACGCCGGACAGGGAGATGACGGCAATATCGCTCGTACCGCCGCCGATGTCGACGACCATGTGGCCGTCGGGCTTGGCGATGTCGATGCCCGCGCCGATGGCGGCCGCGACGGGCTCTTCAATGAGGTAGACGCGGCGGGCGCCGGCCTGAATGCCCGCGTCGACGACGGCGCGCTCCTCGACCTCGGTGATGCCGGAGGGGACGCAGATGATGACGCGGGGCTTGAAGAACTGGAAGCCGCCGGAGACCTTGTGGATAAACTCCTTGAGCATGCGCTCGGTCATCTCGTAGTCGGAGATGACGCCCTCGCGCAGGGGGCGGATGGCAACGATGTTACCGGGGGTACGGCCGAGCATGGCCTGCGCCTCAGCGCCGACCTTCAGGAGCTTGCCGGTATTCTTGTCGATGGCGACGACCGAGGGCTCGTTGAGCACGACGCCCTTGCCCTTTATATAAACCAGGACCGAGGCGGTACCCAGGTCGATGCCGATATCCTTTGCTAACGAACACATAATGCTGCACCTCATCTGTCTGTAAAAATGTCAGTTATTGCACGCGACCCGAAACGGGCCGTTTCTTCTCTGAACAATTATTATAACGGGGCTTTTTTCGTTTTGCAAGAGCATTTTCCGTATTTTCCGGTTCGTAATCGTTTGTTTACAGAATTGTCACCAAACGGGGGCGCTGCTCCTCCCATTATGTGCGTTTTTTGCGCGGCGCATACCGCGCGGCGCTATTTTTTCCCGCGCGTCATCGCGAGCGTCAGGCACAGCACGTCTGCCGCACCCGCCTCGCGCAGGACGCGGGCGCACTCGGCGAGCGTCGAGCCGGTTGTGAGCACGTCGTCGATGAGCAGGAAGCGCTTACCGCGGATCTCCTCCGGATGCACGGCCTCGTACACGCCGAGGACGTTCGCGCGGCGCTCGGCCGCATCCGAAAGGCCGGACTGGGCGGGGTTGTCCACGGTCTTGCGCAGCGTCTCCTGCGGGGCGACATGCCAGTCGACGCACACGCTCGCCGCGAGCAGGCGTGCCTGGTCATAACCGCGTTTACGCAGGCGCTCGCGGCTGACGGGTACCCATGTGATGGCGTCGAACGCGCCGGAGAAGTGCTCCGCCGCCGTCTCGGCCATCAGCCGGCCGAAGCAGTCCAGGCCGCCGAGCTTCCCCTTGAACTTCAGGCGGTGTACGGCCTCGCGCACCGCGCCCTCGTAGTAGAGCGGGGCCGCGGCCGAGCCGAAGCGGCCGTCCACAACCGCGCGCTCGCCGGTATAGGGGAGCGTCTTGCGGCACTTGTCACAGAGCAGCTCGCGCCCGACGATACCGCCGCAGAAGGGGCATTGCCGCGGGAAGAAGAAATCCATCACGCTGCGCGCGGCACGGTTCAGATCGTCCATCAGGCTCATGTGTCCGCCCCCTCCTTCAGTCTGCGCCGCAGGCCGCTGTAGCGCCGGGCCTTGCGGTCGTTGGCCGCCATGCGGCCGGGGATGCCGTCGTCCCCCACGAGAATCAGCAGCTCCCGCGCGCGGGTGAGCGCCGTATACAGCACGCCGCGCACCATCAGCGACGCCGCCGCCGGGGCCGACAGCAGCACGACCGCGCGGTATTCGCTGCCCTGCGCCTTATGTACGGTGACGGCATAGGCTATGTCGAGCTGGCCCAGCAGATCCGCCGTATAGACGGTAGTACGGTCGTCGAAGCGGATGGTAATCAGCTCGCCCGAGGGGTCGATCTCCTGAATGATCCCCACGTCGCCGTTGAAGATTCCCGTCCCGGTGGTGCCGTCGTCCTTTTCCCAGATGACGTCGTAATTGTTCTTCGTCTGCATGACGCGGTCGCCCTCGCGAAAAACGGTGTCGCCCCAGTTTTTCTGGCGCTTGCCGCGCGCGGGCGGATTGAGCGCCGCCTGCAGCGCGCGGTTGACGGCGACGGTGCCCGTCTCGCCGCGGCGGGTGGGCGTGAGCACCTGAATCTGGTCGGCGGGGATGCCCATGTTCTCGGGCAGGCGCGTTTTGCACAGCTCCACCACCGTCTGCACGAGCCGGTCGGGCGCGCGGCGGCACAGGAAGAAGAAGTCCCCCTGATTGCCCTTGAGGTCAGGCGCGCGCCCCTCGTTCACGGCGTGGGCGTTGCGGATGATGGCCGACTGCTGCGCCTGACGGAAGATCTCCGTCAGGGCGACTGACGGCACGACACCGCTGCGGATGAGGTCGCCGAACACGTTCCCCGCGCCGACGGAGGGCAGCTGGTCGGGGTCGCCGACCATCACCAGACGGCAGCCCGGCCGCATCGCGGCGAGCAGCGCCTGCATGAGGGCGAGGTCGACCATGCTCATCTCGTCGACGATGATGGCGTCGGCCTCGAGCGGCTCCTGCGGCCCCTTGCGGAACGTGACGCCGCCGCTGGCCTCGTTATAGCTCATGCCAAGGCAGCGGTGGATCGTCTGCGCCTCGCGGCCGCAGAGCTCGCCCATGCGCTTGGCCGCCCGCCCCGTTGGGGCGAGCAGCAGCACCTCCAGCCCCATTCGCTCAAAGAGCGTCACGATGCCGCGGGTGGAGGTCGTCTTACCGGTACCGGGGCCGCCGGTGATGACGAGCACGCCCTCGTGCGCGGCGAGCGCCACCGCCTGCCGCTGCTGCGGGGCATAGTCGATGCCCTGCTGCACCTCGATCTCCCGGATGATTTTCTCCACGCTGCGCCCTGTCTCGAACGGCTGCTTTACCATCGCGAGCAGGCGCTGCGCCACAAACATCTCCGCCTCGTACATCCGCCGCAGGTAGCAGGCAAGGACGTTCGCCACCTGCTCCTGCACGATCACCTTGTGCTCGATCAGCTCGTCGAGCGTGATCTCCACCCGGTCGGCCGGAAGGTCGATGAGCTGCGCCGTCGCGGCGATGAGCTTGTCGCGCGGGAGAAAGACGTGGCCGTTGCCGAGGTTGTGCGTCAGCTCATAGGTGATGGCCGCCTCCGTGCGGCAGGGGCTGTCGCCGTCGAAGCCCATGCTCAGGGCGATCTCGTCCATCGCGGAAAAGGGCACGCCGTACTGCTCACCGGAGAGGAGATAGGGGTTGTCCTTCACGCGGGCGAGCGCGTCCGTGCCGTAGGCGCGGTAGAGCTGCATCGCCAGCGGCACGGGCAGGTCATAGCGCGAGAGGAACTCCATCACGCGCCGCAGCCCCGTCTGCGCCTTGAAGGCGGCGGAGATCTCCATCGCGCGCCGCGCGGTGATGCCCTTAATTGTCTGCAGCCGCTCCGGCTCCTCCTCAATCACGAGCAGCGTATCCTCGCCGAACTTCGCGACGAGCCGCTCGGCCGTCGCCTCGCCGACGCCCTTGATCGCGCCGGAGGCGAGCCAGGAGATCAGCTCCTCCTCGCTCTGCGGCATCCGGCGCGTCACCTGCTCGGCCGTGAGTTGCGGGCCATAGCTCGGGTGGTTGACCCACACACCCGTGACCGTCATGCCCTCGCCGGGCGCGGCGCACGGGATGCAGCCGACCACCGTCACCAGCTCCCCCTCGTCCGTCAGGAGCGAGAGGACGGTGTAGCCGTTCTCCTCATTCTGAAAGATGATGTTCTGTACGGTTCCCTCCACCGTGCATCGCTCGCCCATAGCATTCTTCCTCTTCCTGTAAAATCTGCGCCAGCTCCGCCGGCGTACAAATCCGCGCGGCGTCTGACCGCTCCAAAAGCTCCGCGCGCCGCCGTGCCTCGTCCGTCAGGCCGCAGTCGGCCAGCAGCACCTCCGCGCGGCGGTCGATGCCCGCCCCGCGGAGGGCACGGAGGGTCTGCTCCATCCCGGGCGCCGCGCCGCGCACGGGGACCAGCAGAAACACCGTCCCCGGAATCCGCCCGCGCGGGCGGAAGATCCACCCCGCGAGACTCCACAGCAGCGCCGTCAGCCCGATGGCCGCGAGCAGCGCGATCACCCCATCCTGCAGCAGCTGCATGCCACCACCCCCGCGCTAATCTATGCGCCGGGGAGGGGTGGGGTGCGTCAGGACAGATACTTCTTTAAATACTGTCCCGTATACGAGCGCGGCTCCTGCGCGACCGTCTCGGGCGTTCCGGTGCAGACGACCGTTCCACCGCCCGCTCCGCCCTCCGGCCCGAGATCGATGAGCCAGTCCGCGCATTTGATGACATCCAGATTGTGCTCGATGACGAGCACCGTATTGCCCGCGTCCACCAGACGCTGCAGCACCTCGAGGAGCTTTTTCACGTCGGCGGCGTGCAGGCCGGTCGTCGGCTCGTCGAGGATATAGATCGTGCGCCCCGTCGAGCGGCGCGCAAGCTCCGTCGCGAGCTTCACGCGCTGCGCTTCGCCGCCGGAGAGCGTCGTGGACGACTGGCCGAGCTTCACATAGCCGAGCCCCACGTCGCTGAGCGTGCGGAGCTTGTCGGCGATCTTCGGCACGGGCGCAAAGAATTCCAGCGCCTCCTCCACGGTCATGTCGAGCACGTCCGCGATGCTCTTGCCCTTATAGCGCACCTCGAGCGTCTCGCGGTTGTAGCGCTTGCCGCGGCAGACCTCGCAGGGGACGTAGACGTCCGCGAGGAAGTGCATCTCAATCTTCAGAAGGCCGTCGCCGGAGCAGGCCTCGCACCGGCCGCCGCGCGTATTGAACGAAAAGCGCCCCGGCCCGTAGCCGCGCGCCTTGGCGTCCTGCGTGGAGGCGAAGAGATTGCGGATTTCGTTGAAAAGCCCCGTGTACGTCGCCGGGTTCGAGCGCGGCGTGCGCCCGATGGGGCTCTGGTCGATGCCGACGACCTTGTCGAGGTGCTCCAGCCCCTCGATGCTGCGAAAGCGCCCTGGGTGCGCCTTCATGCGGTTGAGCTCGACGCCGAGCTTTTTATAGAGAATCTCGTTGACGAGCGAGGACTTGCCGCTGCCGGAGACGCCCGTGACGCAGGTGAACGTCCCGAGCGGGACGGAGACGTCGATGTCCTTGAGGTTGTTCTCCCGCGCGCCGCGTACGGTCAGGAACTTCCCGTTTCCGGGGCGGCGGACGGCGGGCACCTCGATTTTCTTTTTTCCGCTGAGATACTGCCCCGTCAGGCTCTTCGGGTTCGCCATGACCTCCGCCGGCGTACCCGCCGCGACAACCTCGCCGCCGTGTGAGCCCGCGCCGGGGCCGATGTCGATGAGATAGTCCGCCGCGCGCATGGTGTCCTCGTCGTGCTCGACGACGATCAGGGTGTTGCCGAGGTCACGCAGGTGCTGCAGCGTCGCAAGGAGTTTGTCGTTGTCGCGCTGGTGCAGGCCGATGGACGGCTCGTCGAGGATATAGAGAACGCCCATCAGGCTCGAGCCGATCTGGGTCGCGAGGCGGATGCGCTGGCTCTCACCGCCGGAGAGCGTCCCCGACGAGCGCGAGAGCGTCAGATAGCTCAGGCCGACCGACTGCAGAAAGCCGAGCCGCGAGCGGATCTCCTTGAGAATCTGCGCGGCGATGAGCTGCTGGGTGGGCGTGAGCCGGAGCTTGTCAAAAAAGGCGATCTCCTCGTCGACGGGGAGCGCCGTCACATCGTAGATGGATTTGCCCCCTACCGTGACGGCCAGTGCCTCCGGCCGCAGGCGCTTGCCGCCGCATGTCGGGCAGGGGCAGGCGCCCAAAAACTCCTCGATCTCCTTCTTGCTCGCGTCGCTCTGCGTCTCGGCAAAGCGCCGTTCGAGGTTGTTGGCCACGCCCTCGAACGCCTGATACAAAACGCCCTTGCCGCGCGGCTGGTCATAGTGCATCTCGAGCTTTTCGCCCTTCGTGCCGTAGAAGATGATCTGCCGCACCTCCGCGGGCAGCTCCTTCACCGGTGTGCGCAGCGAGAACTGATACTTCTTCGCGAGCGCTTCAAAATACATCCGGCTGATGCCGTCGGAGCGGATGGAGTTCCATCCGGGGGCGACGATCGCCCCGTCGAGGATGGAGAGACTGTCATCCGGGATGATGAGCGTGGGGTCGGCCTTGAGCTGGCTGCCGAGCCCCGTACAGGTCGGGCAGGCGCCGTAGGGGTTGTTGAACGAGAACATGCGCGGCGTCAGCTCCTCGATGCTCACACCGCAGTCGTCGCAGGCGTAGTTCTGCGAAAACGTGAGATCCTGTCCCTCGCGCAGAAGGTTCACGATCACAAGCCCGCCCGAGAGGTTCGACGCCGTCTCGACAGAGTCCGTCAGGCGCTGGGTGATGTCGGGGCGGACGATCAGCCGGTCGACGACGATCTCGATGTGGTGCTTCTTGTTCTTCTCGAGGGGGATGTCTTCCGAGAGGTCATAGAGGTTCCCGTCCGCGCGCACACGGACATAGCCCGATCGGCGCGCGTCCTCGAACACCTTCGCGTGCTCGCCCTTGCGCCCGCGCACGACGGGGGCCAGCACCTGAATCCGCGTCCCCTCCGGGAGGGCGAGAATCTGGTCGATGATCTGGTCAATCGTCTGCTGGCGGATCTCCTTGCCGCACTTGGGGCAGTGCGGCGTGCCGATGCGCGCCCAGAGAAGGCGCAGATAGTCATAGATCTCCGTCACCGTGCCCACGGTGGAACGCGGGTTGCGCGAGGTCGTCTTCTGGTCGATGGAGATGGCGGGGGAGAGCCCGTCGATATAGTCGACGTCGGGCTTGTCCATCTGGCCGAGGAACATGCGCGCGTAGCTCGACAGGCTCTCGACGTAGCGGCGCTGGCCCTCGGCGTAGATCGTGTCGAACGCGAGGGAGGACTTGCCGCTGCCGGAGAGACCCGTCAGCACGACGAGCTTGTCGCGCGGGATGGAGACGTCGATGTTCTTGAGGTTGTTCTCCCGCGCGCCCTTGATGAAAATATGATCCTGCATATACTGATTACTCCACAACGATGTCCGCGGTCTTGCCCTTTACAAGGCGCAGCATATCCGCCGGGTCGCACTCGACCTGAAAGCCGATCTTGCCCGCCGAGACGATGATCCGCGGCAGCTCCGCGGCCGTCTGGTGAAAGACCGTCGGGAACAGCTTCTTCATCCCGACCGGCGAACACCCGCCGTGGACGTAGCCCGTCAGCGGCAGCAGTTCCTTCTGGTGGATCATGGCCACGGACTTCTCGCCCACGGCGCGGGCGGCCTTCTTCAGGTCAAGGCTCTCCGCCACGGGGATGTCGAAGACATAGTATGCCCCGCTCGCGCCCTTGGCAACGAGCGTTTTGAACACGCTCGCCGGATCCATGCCCAGCCCCGCCGCGACGGACACGCCGTCCACCGGGCCGTTCGGGTCGTAGGTGTGCGGTGTGTAGGGCACCTTGCGCTGGTCGAGCGTGCGCATGACGTTGGTCTTTTCCTCTTTATTCTTTGCCATAATCGGTCAACTCCTTATAATAACTATGATAAAAACTGCGCCAGAAGCGCGAGAACGAGCATGTGTACGGGGTAAAACGCGTAAAACGCGAGCTGCACGCCCCGTCCGCCGGGGCCGCGCCGCCCGTCATAGAGCGAAATTGGGACGATCGCCAGCGCCGCGAGCAGCTGCATCGGGAAGCCGAGCGGGCCGAGATGGATCGCCTGCCCCGCAAGGCACACCCCGTTGATACACACCAGCCCCGCGAGCATCGCCAGCCATCCGCCGTCCCGCCCGCGGCAGAGCGCGAGCAGAATGACCGTCACCACACCCCAGCCGCCGTAGTCCGTCCGCAGGTACATGCCGAGCATCCACCCCGCGAGGACCGACGCCGCGCACACGGCGTACCGCGCGGTACGGCCGGGCATCTGCCGCGCCTGCTCCATGCACCAGAGTGCGGCAAGCGCGATGCAGAACGTCCAGAGAACATTCTGGTGCGCGGGATCGACAGGTCCGCCGCTGCGCAGCAGGTTGAACGGCACCTCCGAGAGCGCCGCGCACAGCAGCAGCCGCAGCAGATACCTCCGGAAGCTGCGCGTGCGGCAGAAGCCCTCCGCGATCAGAAACGCGAAGAGCGGGAAGGCCAGTCGCCCCACGCAGCGCATCCAGACGGCCTGCGGAAAGAGCGTGATGCCGAGGTGGTCGATCAGCATCGTGACCGCCGCCAGTATTTTCAGGTCCAGACTACTGAGCCGCCGCTGCCTGTTCAACCGCCTTCTCCCCTCCTGCCAGCAAAATCACGCCGCCGAGCACACACACGATGCCGAGCACCGTCCACGCATCGAGCGTCTCATGGAACACGAGCACGCCCAGAAGCGCACCGACGACCGGCTCGACATTGGCGATGATGGAGGCCTTGCCGCTCTCCACACCCTCGAGCCCCTTGGTATAGAAGATATAGGGCAGCACCGTCGATACGACGACAAGCCCCAGCATCCCGAGCACACCGCGTGAGCTTGCGAACACAAGCAGCAGCTCCGCGGGCTTGAGGAAAAACAGTGACCCGATCCCCGCGAACATGAACGTCCAGTACGTCATGGTATAGCTGTCGTAGTGCTGCAGACCGTAGTGCGCGAAGATGGTATACGTCGCGTAGCAGAAGCCCGCGGCGACGCCGAGCAGAATCCCGCCGAGTGAGACGGTCAGTCCGCCGCCGGCGATCCCGCTGACGAACGCGCAGCCGAGCAGAGCCAGCGCGAGCGCCGCGAGCTTGCGCTTCGTGATCGGCGCGCGCCAGAGCGCGGCGCTCATCAGCACCACGAACGACGGCGCGAGGTACAGCAACACCCCCGCCACTGCCAGTGAGCAGAGCATCTGGCACTGGAAATAGGCCACCGCCATACCCAGCACGCTCAGAATCCCCGCGCCGAGAAAAATCGGCAGGTGCCGCGTCTGAATGTGAAAGACCTGCCGGTGAAACAGGCCGAAGATTACCGTCAGCAGCACAAGGGCGAACAGATTGCGGACGGTCACGCGCGTTCCGACGGAGACGCCCACGTCCCCGAGCATACGGTTGAACAGCCCGATAAAGCCCCAGCAGGCGGCGCCGAAGACGACATAGAAGTAACAAATGCTCTTTTTCATGGCGGTAACTCTCTCTGTTTTTCGTAAAATCCGGCCCGTCGCAAACGGCGGTGCCGTACCCCTCATTGTACCATAAATCCGCCGGATGTAAATACAGACTTTAAAACAAATGTTCTGGAAACGTCAAAACAGGCGGGATTCTGCGGCGGCTCACCCTTTATTTTATGGTATCGCACCCCGCCTAAAAACGGCGCGTGCGGGACTGTGGTAAAATGGCGTCATCTATCGGAGGTGATTCTATGCTCTATATAACCGGCGACACGCACGGCAACCAGCTCAAATGGCTCGAGCAAATCCATCCCGCCCTCTCCCCCGGCGACGGGGTGATCGTCGCGGGGGACTTCGGCTATGGCTTCTGGTCCGGGCCGCTCGGGTCGGAGGACGCGTTTTACGACTGGCTCGCCGCGCAGCCCTATGCCGTTTTCTTTATCGACGGCAACCACGAGAACTTCGACCGCCTACTCGCCCTTCCGGTCGAGCCGTGGCGTGGCGGGCGCATCCAGCGGATCCGCCCAAATGTAATCCATCTCATGCGCGGCGAGGTCTATTTAATCGAGGGGCGCACGGTCTTCACCTTCGGCGGCGGACACTCCGCCGACTTCTGGCGGCGAAAGCCCGGCGCGTCGTGGTGGCCGCAGGAGATGCCGGAGCCGGAGGAGTACCGCCGCGCGTCGGAGAGCCTGCGCCGCGTCCATGGCCGGGTCGACTACATCGTCACGCACGCCGCCCCGCTTGAGACGGGGTACTATCTCTCTGCGCTGCACCCGGGCAATATCCGCCCGCCGCGGCCGGAGGAGCTGCCGCTCACGAGCTTTCTCGAGGACGTGCGCCATGTGACGGACTATCGCCGCTGGTACTTTGGCCACCTCCACACCGATCAGGAGCTCTGGTGGCGCGGGCAGGCCGCGGTATTTGATGCCCTCCGCGAGCTGGACAGCGGCAAGGTTGTGCGCCAGTGGAGCCGGTACGAGGGGTAAAGACTTCGCATCGCTCTCATGCTTACACAAATAATAGAGGGGGACGGCATCTGAAAAATGCCGTCCCCCTCTATTATTTACTGTCTGCGGAAGCGGGTGAGGAAGTCGCGGGTTTCCTGCTGCTGCGGGTGGCCGAACACGTCCTCCGGCGCGCCCTGCTCGCAGATGACGCCCTTGTGCATGAAGATCACGCGGCTGCTCACGTCGCGCGCGAAAGCCATCTCGTGTGTCACGACGAGCATGGTCATGCCCTCCTGTGCCAGCGACTGCATGACGGCGAGCACCTCGCCAACCATCTCCGGGTCGAGCGCGGAGGTCGGCTCGTCGAACAGCATCGCCTCCGGGTTCATCGCCAGCGCCCGCGCGATGGCGACGCGCTGCTTCTGACCGCCGGAGAGCTGGCGGGGCTTGGCGTTGATGTAGGGCGCCATGCCGACCTTTTCGAGATAGGTCATGGCCGCGGCGCGGGACTCCTCACGGCCGCGGCGGAGCACCTTGACCTGCCCGGCCATGCAGTTTTCCAGCACGGTCATGTTGTTGAAGAGGTTGAACGACTGGAACACCATCCCGACATGCGAGCGGTACTTCGGCGCGTTGACGCCGCGCCCGGCGACGTCCTCGCCGTGATAGAGAATCTGCCCGCCGGTGGGCGTCTCGAGGAGGTTGATGCAGCGCAGAAGCGTGGACTTGCCGGAACCGGAGGCGCCGATGACGGAGATCACGTCGCCCTTTTCCACGGTAAAGTCGATATCGCGCAGCACCTCGTTGCTGCCGAAGCTCTTCGACAGGTGCCGGATTTCCAGAATATTCTCTGCCATGCTCAGTTCTCTCCTCTCTTGCCGCTTCTGCCGCGGCGCTCCGCGCGCAGCGTCTCGCCGTATTCGCGGCTCTGCTCGTCGAAGGGCGTGCCTCGGTCGGGGTGGCTGTACGTCCCCGCCGTCATGGTCAGCGCGTCGGCCTGCACCAGCTCATAGCTGTCGGGGCCGTCCATGCGCCGCTCCACGAGACGGAGAATCAGCGACGCGATCAGCGTCATCGTCAGATAGCCGACCATCTCGATCACGGCGGATGGGAAGTACATGTTGTTCACGCCCGTGATATACTTGTGCGCCGCGAAGAACTCCGTGAAGCTGATGATGAACATCACGGACGTGTCCTTGACGTTGATGATGAAGTTGTTGCCGATCTGCGGCATGATGTTGCGCAGCGCCTGCGGCATGATGACGCTCACCATCGTCTGCACATGTGTCATGCCGATGGCCTTCGCGCCCTCGGTCTGGCCGGGGTCGATGGAGATGATGCCGCCGCGGACGGACTCGGCCATATACGCGCCGGTGTTGATCGAGACGACGAGGATTGCCGCCGCCCAGATGTTGTCAAAGCGCAGGCCGCCGTCGGTGAAATACGGCAGACCGTAGTACACGAACACCGCCTGCAGCACCATGGGCGTTCCGCGGAACACCTCGACATAGACACGGATCACGATGCGCAGGAGCCTCAGCAGGAAGCGTTTGGGCAGGGGGTCGTTCTTCGTGTAGGGGATGGTGTTCAGCACGCCGCACACAAGGCCGATCACGCAGCCGATCGCCGTAGCGACCAGCGCGAGCACGAGCGTGTTCTTCACACCGTTGAGATATAAGACGTGGTACTTGTCCCACAGCAGGACGACGTCCTGACAAAGCTTTGTCAGCTTATCCATACGGAAGCTCCTTTCAGGCGGTGCGGCGGCCCCGCCGGGCCGCCGCGCATGGGGATATCAGCGGAATTTACACCTCGGGCTGGATGGCGATGGCCTGATCCATGAGGGCGTTGAAGTCGTCGGAGGTCATCGTTTCGAGCACGCTGTTGATGGCGTCCTTGAGCGTGGTGTTGCCCTTTCTCACGGCGATGCCGATGTTGACCTCCTCGGCGCGCTTCTCCTCGGAGGGATACTGGAAGTCGCCGTCCGTGCCGGAGAAGTCGAGGATGACGAGGTTGTCGTCGCGGGCCGCGGCGGCCTTGGCCGTGGGCATATCGGTGCAGACGAAGTCGACCGTGCCGGTCTGCAGCTGCATGATCATCGCGGGGGCGCTGTCGGCGGGGGCGATGATGTTCGCGCCGGTGATCTGGGGCAGGCAGGAGTCATACCAGTTCGTGCCGGACTGGGAGGTGCATCTGCCGCCGGCGAGGTCGGCGATGGACTTGGCGTTCGCGTAGGGGCTGTCCTTCGTCGTCAGGCAGACGGTGTTGGCGTAGTAGTACGGGCCGGCCATGTCGACCTCGTTGAGGCGGTCGGCGGTCATGGACTGGCCGGCGATGTTCGCGTCCATGGAACCTGCCTGCACGGCGGGGGTCAGGGACTCCCACGCGCTCGAGACGATCTCGAGCTTCCAGCCGTTGGCCTCGCAGATCTTCTTGGCGATCATCACGTCATAGCCGTTGGCATAGGAGCCGGGGACGTTCGAGATGGGGACGGCGCCGTTGGAGTCGTCCATCTGCGTCCAGTTGTAGGGCGCGTAGGCGCACTCCATGCCGACGGTCAGCACGCCGTCCTCCACGCCGGTGGAGCCGGAAACGGAGGTCTGCGCGCCGTCGGAGCTGCTCTGCGAGCCGCAGGCGCACAGCGCCAGCGCCATGGCCAGCGACAGCAGCAGGGGGAGAATTCTCTTCATGTTCATGTCTTTCTTGTCCTTTCTGAGATGAAGTGTTCGGCGCTCTGTCCGCGCCGGGGACAAAAAAAGAACCGCCTTCGGAGGCGGTCCATGGAACATGTGAAGCAACGGCCCGCAGTAAAACGGGGCCGGCTCCATACAGCCATTGATAGCACTCCACAAAAACTTGTGACAGTCCGGCAGATGTTCTCTGCCGACCCAGCACCGGGCAAGCCAGGCCGCTTGTCCGGAACTTCGGCGGTCTCCCCTTTCTCCGACGGCGGCAGCCTGGCCTTGCCGACGGGTACTGATGAATCCCGCGCCTCTATCTCTCAGCGATTCAATTTTCGCGGCTCAGCATAGCACCGGGATCCGCGGCTGTCAACCGATTTTTCGCATCTGCAGAAATTTTTAGCAAAATATCAGAAAATTCGACCGCCGCACCGTACGATTCTGTGGGGAATGGCGATGGAAATTACTGGAAGGGCCGCTCCGCGGAGCCCGCGGCAAACGCACCTAGTGTGCGGCAATTGTACGCACAATTCTTGCGTTTTTCCGCGCCGCATGGTACACTCTTAAGGAGAAAACAACGGCAGGCCGCGCCGTCCGCTTTGCGCGGCCCAGTTCAATACAAGGAGTCGGTTATCACATGAGCAAAATCATCGCTGACGCGCTTTTCCCCCACATCACGAAAACGCCCGCGGAGTTCGAGACAAAGTATCCGCCGCGCGCCGCCGCGTGCACCACGCGCTTCGCCCCCAGCCCCACGGGCTTCATGCACATCGGCGGGCTGTATACGGCGCTGCTGAACTGTCTCGTCGCCCGTGAAAAGGACGGCGTGTTCCTCCTGCGCATCGAGGACACCGACCAGAAGCGCCAGGTCGAGGGCGGCGTGTCGGAGATCATCTCCTCGCTGCGCGACTTTGACATCCGCTTCGACGAGGGTCCCGCGAACGAGACGGAGGACTACGGTGGCTACGGCCCCTACCGCCAGTCCCTGCGCCGGGAGATCTATCAGACCTACGCCAGAGATCTCGTCGAGCGGGATCTCGCCTATCCGTGCTTCTGCAGCGAGGAGGAGCTGCAGGCTCTGCGTGAGCAGCAGGAGCAGGCCGGTGAGCCGCAGAAGGGCTACTTCGGCAAGTGGGCCGTCTGGCGTGACCAGCCGGACGAGCGCGTGCTCGAAAAGCTGCAGGCGGGCGAGCCCTATGTCATCCGCCTGAAGTGTGACGGAAAGCTCGGCACGTTCCGCACGTTCCATGACGAGCTGCGCGGCGACATCTCCATGCAGGAGAACATCCTCGACTTCGTCATCATTAAGCGCGACGGACTGCCGACGTACCACTTCGCCCACGTCATCGACGACCACCTCATGCGCACGACCGACGTAATCCGCGCCGACGAGTGGCTCTCGTCGCTGCCGGTACACGTCCAGATGTTTGAGACGATGGTCTTCCCCGTCCCGCGCTACACGCACCTCAGCCCGATCATGAAGCTCGAGGAGAAGGAGGGCGGCTCCGTCTCCCGCCGCAAGCTCAGCAAGCGCAAGGATCCCGAGGCCCGCGTACGCTACTATGACGAGGTCGGCTATCCCATCGCCGCCGTCACGGACTATCTGCTCACCATCAGCAGCGCCGACTATGAGCCGTGGCGCGCCGAGCACATGGACGAGCCCGTCACGGCCTTCCCGCTCGACATCACAAAGACCGGCGCTGCCGGGGCGCTCTTCGACTTCAATAAGCTCGCGAGCGTCGCGCGCAGCCGCGTCGCTCACATGACTCAGGATGAGGTTTTTGCCGCCGTCTCCGACTGGGCCGCGCGCTATCAGCCCGCCCTGCTCGAGGAGATCCGGCGCGACGAGGCGCGCTTCCGCGCGTCGATCGACCTCTGGCACGAAAACCGCATGGACGTTGCCAAGTGGTCGGATCTGATGGAGATGTACCCCTATCTCTATGACCGCACCTACCGCATCGCGGACGAGCCCGTGCCGGAGAAGTTCGGGAATCACCGCGCCTTCATCCCCGGCATCCTGCAGGCGTATCTGGAGGGCTTCGACTACGGTGACGATTCGTCCGTCTGGTTCGAGAAGCTGCGCACCATCGCGACCTCCTTCAACTACGCCGCCAAGACCGGCCCCTATAAGAAGCACCCGGAGAACTACAATGGCTCCATCGCCGACGTGTCGTCCTTCGTCCGCTTCGCGCTGACGGGGCGGCTGAACACCCCCGACCTGCACGGGATTATCCATGTGCTCGGCGAGGAGGAGGCCACTGCCCGCGTCCGCGCGTTCTGCGAGCGCATGCAGGGGTAATTGATTTTCCGCAGCATATGTAAACGGACGGAAGCTCTCGCTTCCGTCCGTTTTTTTCGGCGGCGGAAAATTGGCGGGGCACGCAAGCCCCGCCTTACAGAATTCTATCGAAAGAACGTTATAGGGCGGGGGCCCATGTGCCCCGCCCTGTCCGACCGGGGAGCTCCTTCCAACCTCTGTAGGGAGCGATGCCCACATCGCCCCGCCGTTTGACCGAAAAACTCCTTCCAATAGCCGTAGGGGGCGGCGTCCCCGACGCCCCGCAATCGGCGAAACAGCTCCTACATTTCAGAGCATGAGCGGCAGCGGCGCAAACGCAGAGACGATCCTGCATTTCGGCCACGTCCTACCGAAATCCCACTTGTCGGCCGGAAAGGAAGTCAAGAAACCATCGGTTTCTTGCGCACCTTTGGTTACTTTCTGTGCGCACAGAAAGTAACCCGCCGGAGGCATGGACACGCCAACTCCACCTCCCATCCCCGCCAGAAAAAACGCAGGGGACAGCCCAAGGCTGTCCCCTGCTCAGTCTTCAAAAAGTCTCACAGAGTTCGCGGCTCTGGGGCCGCGAATAAAATTCAATCCGTTTTTTGCGGCGGCGTGTACGTCGCAAAAAACTCTTTGCGCGGAGTCGGAGTGTCGCAGGCTGGCTAAAGCCAGTCAAGGCACGGATCGCAGCGTAAACTTTTTCTCCAAAAGAGCCCGGCTCTTTTGAGAATTTTTAATACCGCCGGATCACCGCGTCCACGCGGCCCATGAGGACGGCCTCGCGTCCGTCGATGGGCTGGTAATTCTCGTTCTCCGGCAGGAGCCACACCTCGCCGCCGCGGCGCTGCAGGCGCTTGACGGTCGCCTCCTCGCCGAGGAGGGCGACGACAATCTCGCCGTTGTTGGCCGTTTTCTGCTGGTGGACGACGACGAGGTCACCCGGCAGAATGCCCGCGTTGATCATCGACTCGCCCCGCACGCGCAGCGCGAAGAACTCGCCCGGCCGCCCGCCGGTGTCGAAGGTCAGATAGTCCTCGATGCACTCCTGCGCCAGAATGGGCGAACCGGCCGCGACGCTGCCGACCACCGGCACCTGATCCTCGCGCGGGAGGGGATTTGTCAGTGTGATGGCGCGGCCTTTGCCCGCCTCCTTGCCAATCACGCCGAGCTCGGCCAGATGCTTGAGGTGAAAATGCACCGTCGAGGGCGACTTCAGCCCCACGGCGTCGCCGATCTCGCGCACGGAGGGGGGATACCCCTGCTCGCGGATCGTCTCGGCGATATAGTCATAGATGCGCTGCTGCATCCGGGTCAGCTTTTCCATCGTTTCTGCTCCTTTTCCGCCTGTGATCGGTGGATTCCTTCCAATATACTCTGAGTATACCACGCCCCTGCGCAAATTGCAACGTTTGTTCTAAACTTTTCCGCATTTGCGCGCGTCTGCCGCCAAATCACCATTTGTCAAGCCATGGGGAATATGTTATAATATTTCAGTTCAGACGCCGCCGGTGCGCCGCGCGCGAAAGTTTAACAGAATATTCAGGAAACGCGCGCCAAACCGGCTATAATAGATAGAAAATAAACATTCAGCGGGAGGATTTCCTATGGCACGCAATATTTTGGTGGTGGAGGACGACCGGAATATCTCCGATCTCATCCGTATGTATCTGGACAAGGAGGGCTTCGAGGTCCGTATCGCCTATGACGGCGGCAAGGCCGTGGAGGAGTTCGAAAAGCAGAAGCCGGATCTGGTGCTGCTCGATATCATGCTCCCCGTGCTCGACGGCTGGGGCGTGTGTGCGAAGATCCGCGAGAAGGCCAAGACCCCGATCATCATGCTCACCGCCAAGGGCGACGTGGGCGACCGCATCACGGGTCTGGAGATGGGCGCGGACGACTACATCGTCAAGCCCTTTGAGATGAAGGAGCTGATGGCGCGCATCAACGCGGTGCTGCGCCGCAGCGAGATCCCCGACGACACAAAAAAGCGCCTGACCTTCGACAAGCTCGTCATCGACCTCGACAGCTATGAGCTGATCGTCGACGGCAAGAAGATCGACACGCCCCCGAAGGAGCTGGAGCTGCTGTACCACCTCGCGTCCACGCCCAACCGCGTCTACACGCGCAACCAGCTGCTCGACGAGGTGTGGGGCTTTGACTATTTCGGCGACAGCCGCACCGTGGACGTCCACATCAAGCGCCTGCGCGAGAAGGTGGAAAACGTCTCCGACCAGTGGGAGCTCAAGACGGTCTGGGGCGTGGGCTATAAGTTTGAAGTCAAATGAAAACGATGTCTGCATCCCTGAAAAAGCGCTTTGGCAGTCTCTACTGGCAGCAGTTTTTCCTGACAGCCGGGATGGTGCTGCTGACGATGCTGCTGCTCGGCGTGTCGTTCTTTGCGCTGAGCTATAACTACACCGTCTCGGAAAAGCGCGACGAGATGAACGACCGCGCGAAACTCATGGCCAGCGTCTCCGTCCCGTTTCTCGAGACAGCGGACAGCGGCCAGTCGGACGATCAGGAGGAGAACCTGATGAGCATGGCGCGCGTGGCATCCATGGTCTCGAACGTCAACTTCCTCATCGGCGACGCAAACGGCAACATCCTGCTCACCACGGACGAGCAGTTCGTGAACAAAACGATTACCCTGCCCGCGGACGTCACGCAGCAGATCGTGAGCGAGGGCTGCTACGAGGGGCGGACGCGTCTGGGGTCCATGTACCAGCTCAAGCAGTACGTCGTCGGCGTCCCGGCGGTGGACTCGCAGTCCGGTGAGCTTGTCGGCATCATCCTCGCCGTGATGGAAAACCGCTCGCTCATGCAGATGTGGCGCTCGTTTATCGGGCTGTTCTTCATGACCTCGGCCATCATTCTGCTGATTGCCTTCGTCGTCAGCTCGCTGACGTCCATGCGCCAGATCCAGCCCATCCGCGAGATGGTGCAGGCCACGCGCGCCTACGGCAGCGGCGAGTTTGACGTGCGCATGCAGGACAGCGACCGAACCGACGAAATCGGCGAGCTGGCCGCGTCCTTCAACGCGATGGCGGATTCGCTGCAGGAAACGGAGCGCCAGCGCCGCGACTTCATCGCGAACATCTCCCACGAGCTGAAAACGCCCATGACGACCATCGCCGGCTATACCGACGGCATCCTCGACGGAACGATCCCGCCCGAACGCGAGCGGCAGTATCTGCAGATCATCTCCGACGAAAGCCGCCGTCTCTCGCGCCTTGTGCGCCGCATGCTCGACATCTCCCAGATTCAGTCGAAGGAGATGAAGAAGGAGGAGTTCGACCTCTGCGAAAGCATGCGCCTGGCGCTTCTGTCCATGGAGCAGAAGATCAACGAGCGCGGGCTTGACGTCGACGCCGACATCCCGGAGGACTCCGTCATGGTGCTCGGCGACAATGACCTTATCACGCAGGTGATCTATAACCTGCTCGAAAACGCCACGAAGTTCGCCACCCCCGGCTCAAAGCTCTATCTGGGTCTTTCCACCGGGGCGGAGACGGCGGTCGTGACCGTCCGCAACCACGGCAGCACCATCCCGCCGGAGGAGATCCCGCTCCTGTTCGAGCGGTTCCACAAGTCGGACAAATCCCGCAGCGCCGACAAGGACGGCTACGGGCTGGGGCTTTACGTCGTCAAGACGATTCTGGCCCAGCACAAGGAAAAAATCACGGTGACAAGCGAAAACGGCCTCACGTCCTTCAGCTTCACCGTCCACCTCGCGCAGAATCCGCGTAATTATTGAGAGGAAGCATGCCCATGAATGAGGACAACCGCGAAAACCGCAACTGCCCGGACGAGCCGCAGGAGATTGTCTCCTGGTACCGGTGCGACGACGAGCCGCAGGAGGTCGTGTGCAGCTATCAGCACGACGAGCCCCTCCCCGGCCATGCCCGACCGCAGAGCGCGCCCCCGCAGAAGCAGCAAAAGAAGAAAAAACGGCTCGGCCTGTGGATTTTCCTGGGCTGCCTTGCGGCGATTGCCGTCGCCGTAGGGATCGGGCTCGCCGTCTCCGGTGGGTCTGACGCGCCGGGCGGCGACCTTCCCGAGGACGGCTCGGCCAGCAGCATCATCGACATTTTTCAGGACAAGCAGACGAGCATCCCCCGCATCGCCGGCGACCCGTCCGTCCGCATGAACTGCGTCGATGCGCAGGGCGGCGAGCTGACGGCGCAGGAGGTCTTCGCCAAGGTCAACCCCGCCGTTGTCACGGTCATCGCTATGGAGGACGAGAGCAAGGGCACCGCCTCCGTCGGCACCGGCGTCATCATGACGGCGGACGGCTATATCGTCACGAACGCGCACGTCATCTCCGGCGGCAAGAGCTGCCGCGTCGCCCTCAGCAGCGGCGTGACGCTCGAGGCGAAGCTCGTCGGCTACGACGAGGAGGAGGATCTCGCCGTGCTCTATGCCGAGACGCAGACCGACCTCCCCACGGCGGAGTTCGGCAACTCAGACCTGTGCAGCGTGGGCGACACGGTCTATGCCATCGGCAACCCCCTCGGCGTGGAGCTGCGCGGGACGTTTACGGACGGCATCATCTCCGCCATCAACCGCCAGGTTGAGGTTGAGGGCAAGACCATGACCCTCCTGCAGACGAACGCCGCGCTCAACAACGGCAACTCCGGCGGCCCGCTCATCAATGCCTGCGGGCAGGTGATCGGCATCAACACGCTGAAAATGTCCGGCACCGGCAGCGACGAAAACGAGGCCACCGTTGAGGGGCTCGGCTTCGCCATCCCGATGGGGAGCGCCTGCTTCGTCGTAAACGACATCATCGCCTACGGTGAGTTCCGCGGGACGCCTTCCCTCGGCATCACCGTCACGACCGTCGCCGTCGGCAGCGGCACCGCGCTCGAGGTCTATTCCGTCATCGACGGCTCCGGCGCGGACGAGGCCGGGATGCAGGCGGGCGACATCATCACCGCCGCGAACGGCCAGACCATCCGCACGACGAGCGACCTCATGGCCGCGCGCCGCGGGCTCAGCATCGGTGATGTGATGCACCTGACGGTCGAGCGCGACGGCCAGACGCTGCGGCTCGATGTCGAGCTGCGCTCCGACCGCTCGTTTGACTGACCGGGGAGGAGCGCGATGGAATACCACATTCTCGCCCTCGGCGACGTGACGAGCGAGACGGGCGTGCGCCACCTCGCGCGTCGGCTGCGGGAGCTGAAGCGGCTCTGCGGCATCGACTTCACCGTCGTCAACGGGGAAAATATCTCCGGCGTCGGATTAACGCCCGAGCAGGCGGAGGATCTCTTCGCCGCCGGCGCCGACGTCATCACCCTCGGCAACCACACGTGGGGGCGCATGCAGATCGCCGACTACCTCGACGACTGCCCTTATATCCTGCGCCCCGCGAACTTCACAAACCGCGTCCCCGGCCGCGGCTGGGGCGTGTACGACTGCGGCCGCGTGCAGATCGGCGTGATGAACCTCATCGGTCGCTGTGACCTCGACTTCCACGCCGAGAACCCGTTTACGACCGCCGACCGGCTTCTCTCCGGCGGCGAGAAGCCCACGTTCACGCTCGTGGACTTCCACGCCGAGGCCACGAGCGAAAAGCTCGCCCTCGGCTACTATCTCGACGGGCGCGTGTCCGCCGTCTGGGGGACGCACACCCATGTCCCCACCGCCGACGAGCGCGTGATGCCGAAGGGGACGGGCTATATCACCGACCTCGGCATGACCGGGCCGATCGAGTCCGTCATTGGCATCCGCCCCGAGCAGTCTGTCGAGACATTTCTGGGTGGACTGCCCGGCCGCTACCGCGCGGCGGACGGCCCCTGCAAGGCGCAGGGCGCGATTTTCACGCTCGAAAGCAATACCGGGCTCTGCACCGGTGTCGAGCGCGTCGACATCCGATAATAACAAACAGACAGAGAAGGAGAAACACACATGTCCGTAGAAAAAGTCCGGGCTTATCTCGAGCCCTTCGGCGTGGCCGACCGCATGCGCGAATTTGAGGTCTCCAGCGCCACCGTGGAGCTGGCCGCCGTCGCCGTCGGCGTCGAGCCGGCGCGCATCGCCAAGACCCTCAGCTTCAAGATCGGAGAGGATCCGATCCTCATCGTCGCCGCGGGCGACGCGAAGATCGACAACAGCAAGTATAAGCACTTCTTCGGCACGAAGGCCAAAATGCTCACGCCCGACGAGGCCATCGAGCGCATCGGCCACGCCGTCGGCGGCGTGTGCCCGTTCGCCCTGCCCGCGGACGTCAAGACGTATCTCGACGTGTCGCTCAGGCGCTTTGAGACGGTGTTTCCCGCCGTTGGCAGCGCCGCGAGCGCCATTGAGCTGACGTGTGACGAGCTCGAGCGCTGCTGCGGCGCAAACTTCGCCGCGTGGGTCGACGTGTGCAAGGCGTGGCAGAGTGAGCAGTAACATGGTAAAGGTTCTTCACGCGGCGGATTTCCACCTCGACAGCGCCTTCGGCGCGCTCCCCGAGGAGAAGGCGCGTCTGCGCCGCCGGGAGAGCCGCGGGATTCCCGCGCGGCTCGTCGAGTGGGCGAATGACCACGGCGCGCAGCTGATGCTGCTGGCCGGGGATCTCTTCGACTCCGACAATCTCTACGGCCAGACGGCGCAGGAGCTGGCGGACGCGCTCGGGCGCTTCCGCGGGCGCGTGTTCATCGCACCCGGCAACCACGATTTTTACGCCGCGCACGGCCCGTGGGGCGCGGCGGCGTGGCCGGAAAATGTCCACATCTTCACCTCCGGCCGCCCCGTCTGCGTGGACGAGCCGGAGCTGGGCTGCGCCGTCTGGGGCGCGGCCTTCACTGCGGCGGAGGAGGCGGACGGCAGCGCGCTCACGGCGGTGCGCTGCCCCGACGACGGGCGCACGCACCTGATGGTGCTGCATGCCGACCTCAGCGCACCCGACAGCCGCTACCGCCCCATCACGCCCGCGCAGATCGGCGAGACGGGACTTTCCTACCTCGCCCTCGGGCACACGCACGCCTTCTCCGGTGTGCTGCACGCGGGGCGGACGACGTTTGCGTATCCGGGCTGTCCGGAGGGGCGCGGCTTCGACGAGCTGGGGGAGAAGGGCTTCCTCTTCGGCGAGGTCGGACCCGACGGGGCGGACATGGCGTTTGTCCCCTTCGCCCGGCGGCACTACCAGATTCTCCGCGCCGACGTCACGGATGCCGCACCGCTCGACGCCGTTGAGCGCCTGCTCCCGCTGCGGACGCAGGAGGACATCTACCGCATCATTCTCACCGGCGAGCGCACGGAGGACTTCTCGCTCACCGCGCTGCAGAGCCGTCTTGAGGATCGCTTTTTCCAGCTGGAGCTGCGCGACGAGACACGCGCGCCGGAGGATCTCTGGGCGCGCTGCGGAGAGGACTCCCTGCGTGGTCTGTTCCTGCAGGAGATGCACCGCCAGCTCGAGTCCGCCGCCCCGGAGGATCGCGCGGCCATTGAACAGGCGGTGCGCTTCGGCCTTGCAGCGATGGATCACCGCGACCTGTAAGGAGGAGATATGAAGCATATTCTCATGATCGGCACCGGCGGCACGATTGCCTCCGAGATGTCGCCCGACGGACTGACCCCGGAGATCAGCAGCGAGCAGCTGCTCGCCGCCGTCCCGCGCATCGGTGAGCTGTGTGAGGTCGACTGCCTGCAGCTCTACAGTCTCGACAGCACGAGCCTCCGCCCCGCGCACTGGCAGGGACTCGCCCGCGCCATCCGCGAGCGCTATGACGACTACGACGGCTTCGTCGTGAGCCACGGCACCGACACCATGGCCTATACCGCCGCCGCGCTGAGCTATCTCATTCAGGGCAGTCCCAAGCCCATCGTCCTCACCGGCGCGCAGAAGCCGATCTGGTTCGACGGGACGGACTCCAAGCGCAACCTCACCGACGCGTTTCTCTATGCCTGCCGCGGCTGCGGCGGCGTGCAGATCGTCTTCAATGGCAAGGTCATCCTCGGCACCCGCGCCCGCAAGACGTTTTCCAAGAGCTTTCAGGCATTTTCGAGCGTGAATTTCCCCGATCTCGCCGTGCTGCAGGACGAGCACCTGCTGCAGTATATCCGCTGCGAGTCGCTCGAGCGCCCGGTGTTTTACGACCAGCTCGACCCGCATGTCGGCCTGCTCAAGCTCATCCCCGGCGTGGAGGACGAGCTTGCTGCATTCATGCTTGAGCGCTATGACGGTCTGATTATCGAGAGTTTCGGCGTCGGCGGCCTGCCGGACTACGAGGGCGGGCGGCTCGACGCGATTCTGCGCGGCGCGGTCGCGCGCGGCAAGATCGTCGTCATGACGACGCAGGTGCCGAACGAGGGCAGCGACCTGACCGTCTACCACGTCGGCGGGCGGCTCAAGAGCAGCATGAACCTGCTCGAGGCCTATGACATGACGACCGAGGCCGCCGTTGCCAAGCTCATGTGGATCCTCGGCCAGACCCGCGGCTTTGCTGAAGCGGAGCGGCTGTTCTACACCCCCGTCGCACGTGACATTCTCCGCCCCACGGCGGAATAAACACAAAAAACGGACAAAACGGATGGATGCACATTTTGTGCATCCATCCGTTTTTGATTTTCCCAAAGGGCTATGCCCTTTGGGAAAAATAGATTTCGCTCCGCTCCA
>ENA-UONQ01000888-UONQ01000888.1-human-gut-metagenome-genome-assembly--contig:-CS26-NODE-888-length-31377-cov-5.772780_pt1 | contig 31377 bp, 26 predicted proteins | sample MGYA00242460_ERZ724007 | MGnify/ENA metagenome assembly ERZ724007
GGCTGCAAAGCAGCCGCCTAAAAATGTCAAGGTACTCGCTATTTTGCGTTTACTTCAAATGCAACAATGGAGCGGGATTTATAAAATCCCACCCCAACTATTGACTTAGAACCATTATTTTTTCTTGACAGCAAACAGAACGTCTCAACGTGGCACGTTGATAAAGCCGAGGCAATTTGAGAATTGCCTACAACGGGTAAAATGGAATGTATGAATGAATAATTCCAATTAAAGACGTTTGTCCAAATGGTCTTGAGCCACCCACAGAAACGACTTCTGCCCTTGTTATAATTGGACTTCCAGAATTTTCTGGAAAATTCTTTACTATAAACTGTTCTGGAATTATTGCTATATTATTCCTCCATCTTCTATATGTGCGAAGCTATCTCTTCTTGTAATATGGTTATCATCTCCGCATTATTCTTTTCAACCATGTCATCATCCCAAACACGATTATTAGCATCCAATAATTTCTTCATTTTCATTAGTTTTGGACTTTGCTCAATAACATCTTTGTACTGCTCTACTTTATGTATAGGAAGCATATTAGAAAATTTAGAATTTGCCGAAACAGTAATCAACGCTAAATTTCCAAAGCTATCTCTATTCTTTTCATCAACGGCATTCTCACCATTAATTGGATGCTGTGGAAAGAAATGCTCAATCGATGTTCGAAACTGGAACTGAAAATCCTTAAACTCACTCTGATTATCTCTACACAAGACATAATCTAAATAAGTAAATACAATACGATCAATGCCAAATCCTGTACGGCTCTGATAATCAGAATCTACCACTTTCTTACAGCAATATCGCTCCAACAGTTCTATTATTGCCTTACCGTCTTTTCTATCATTAACTGCAGATAACACTCTGGCAATCCAATGCATGGTTTTAGGCGAAGTATAGGTTATTCTCAAGCATGACTGCAATAAACGTAACTGCTTGTTGTCATCACCTTCATTTTCTCCATCGCCTGCTGCACCAGCTCCAAGAGTCGCCTTATATGATGGCTTCTGTCCCTTCGCATCTTTATACATTTCAAGTCTCTGCAAAGACCATTTACCTTCAACCTTATACTGTCCAACATACTCTCTTTTGATAATATAGCGATCAAAAAGATACCTATATTTGAGCAATGAATAAATAAAGTCTAAGGCCTTTTCCTTACTGCTCCATTTATCCTTTAAAAGTTCTATAAATCGCTTATCATCTAATCCGGCATCGTTATCTGTTTCAGAAATATTCATTGCCTCATTAACCTGAAGAATAAAATTAGGGAAAGTGATGATAGATTCAAAACGTTCATTTTCTTCTTCATCTTTTCCTGCATCTTTCCCTGAAGTATTATCCGGATTCAAAAGTTTACTTCGTAATGTAAACTTTGTTTCCGCAGTATACTCTTCATCACTGAATACAGCCCTAACATCCTCAAAATTATCACAAGTAAAAGTATCCCAATCTTTTTCATCGAAGAGTTTCTTTCGTTTGTCAACAGAAAAACACATCTGCATATATTTATCCATCTGGGCACATGCATCCCAAATAGTGGCAGCTATCATTTTATCTTTCTTATCTATTTCTGTGATTGTATCCCCAGACTTAATTGCGCCTATTATCTTCGCTTTAACAATCTCATGAAGTTCCAATTGTTCTCCACGAGTATTCATTATTTCAAAGTAATGATTTAAATCAATATCCTTAGGAACCTGTGTACGAATAATTGTGATCGATGCAAGCTTATTCTTAAATGCAGAAATAAACTCATCCTTCTTACCATCAAAATACTTTCTTACAACAGCATAGCCTTCAATGATCTCTGCTGAATACCAAGGTTCTTTTTCAAGTTCACTTTTAGTATCCTTAATTGCATCTATGTCGTGTAACGTCTTATTTGATTTATCTCTTGCTTCAAATCGTAATGAACGCTTATTTACTGAATCATTATTCAAGAATGAAAGCAACAGATACAATGTTGTTAATCTCTGTTGACCATCAATAACTTCAAATACATTTGCTCCAAGCTGATTAACTATCAAACTACCTAAATAGTACTTCCCTTTGCCCCCATCTGAAACATCATTAATATCATTTAACAGTTGTTCTATTTCATCCTTTGTCCAGGCGTAGTTTCTCTGATAAATTGGCACCACATATTCAGTCCCCTTAAATATATTCTCTACACAAAACTCTTGAGGCTGCACAATTTCTTCGTAATTCATTACTGCGCCTCCTTTCCGAACATAGTGTCATACATTTTCTGGTATCTACCAACATTTATTTTTGAATTCCTGAATTTTTCTTCAGAAACATTTTCTAAAACAATGGTATCGAGTTCCATTGGATCCTGCATTTCAGATATAAGAGAAAACATATTCAATCCATAGTTCACTCTGTCAGACATCCCTTGAGCATACCTATTCACTGATTCTCTATAAACTGCTTTCATGCATACTCTTAATGAAAAGGCCCATTTATACAAGAAATACATTCTGGCATCAGTAAGTGCCTCCATGCTAAATTTATCAACAAAGAACATTAATACATTAATAAACATGTTGTACACATAACTATCACCAGAACCAGACTTGACAAGCTCGTCTTCCTTAAATTTAAAAGTTACCAGTTTGTCTATCTTTTCATACAGTTCAACATAATGGAGACTATACTGAAAGAACCTTTTTCCTGCAATAAGTGGCTGGGTTAACTGGAACTGATTAATAAGCTTACCAGAAGTAAGCTCATACATTCCTTCTGCGTTAAATCGCTCTATATATAAATTCGCAGCTCTGTTATATACCGAAAAATTATAATTGTTACTCTTCTTTATTCCCTTAAAAGTTTTAATATCCTTTGCCGAATAATTTAAACCATCTCTTCTCTTATACCAACGAACCAATGGATATAAATGGTCTGAAAATAAATTCTCTAATTCACTTTGCTTTGTGTTTTCCCAAGCATTTATAATCTCAACCTTTGTACTTTCAGGTTCATCATCCATTTCTCTAAGATGATAGGACTTTAAGAGATCATGAGGAGCCAGCTCTTTTCCTCGTGAATTCTGAGAATCAAAGAACTGAAATGCCTCCTGTTCATCTTCAGTAATAATTTTTACAAGAGTACATTTATCCAAAAGATACTCAATATAATCCTTTAGCTGATTCTTATCAATTTCTTTTACCTTACGTCTAATTATATCCAAATTATTAACTATAGCTTCACAAGACAATTCATTATACTTTTCATCAAGAAGCTTTGACATATTTTCGTAGCCAGAATCCTTTATCAATTCTCCAAATACAAAAAACATAATCGAAATGGTAGTGAGTCTTTGCTGACCATCTACTACATTTAATCTAACTACTTTATTATCATCAATTTCCTTATGTAAAACAATCGACCCGATTCTATATTCTGAAACCTTGTTCACAAATGCACCATAAGAATCAACTACTAATGTAACTGCTGACTCTGTACTCCATCTGTATGGTCTTTGATATCCTGGTATCGTAAGATTCTCACTCAACAATTCTCTAATTGTAACAATCCTTAAGTTTTCATTTATGGTTGGCACTCAAACCACCTCCACCATTCAAAATTGAACATTTTTCTATTTTACTCCTATTTAACCAAAGTCTATTTCATCAGGCTATCTTTATAATAATTCTTTTCCTTTTTGAAACTTTCCATAACTTCTTTATACCCAGTTTTATTATAAAAATTATTTTCATCCTTTCCTTTTATATATCTCATAAAACTTGAGACACTCATCTTTGGCGGTATACTTACCAACATATGTATATGATCCGGCATCAAATGCCCCTCCACAAAAAAAAGCGAAGCCAAAACTCCGCTTTTCCGCATAAAATCAAGGTTTTTGCCTGCCCCTCTTAGGTCGCAAAGTTTCCTTATATTGTAACGAATTTCTACCCTTTTGCCAAATGGTTATTTCACCCTACTCAGCAAACAGACCGTCTCCACATGCACGGTTTCACAAAATTGATCGACTGCCACACATTTTACAACCTCATATCCTCTTTCTTGCATCATTGCCAGATCACGTGCTAAGCTAGTTACTTTACAAGATATATATACGATTTTGTCCACTTCATAATCTAAAATCTTCGGCAGCGCTTTTGGATGAATGCCATCTCTTGGCGGATCCAATACAATGACATCAGGTTTTTCTTCAATCTCATCCAGTACTTTAAATACATCTCCTGCAATAAATCGACAATTTGTAAGGCCATTTCGCTTTGCATTTTCTTTTGCTGCTTCTACTGCTTCTTCTATAATTTCAACTCCGATAACTTGTTTTGCAACCGGAGCCAGAACCTGACCTATTGTTCCGGTTCCACTAAACAGATCAAATACTATCATATCCTGAATATCACCAATATATTCTCTTACTGTACGATAAAGCACTTCTGCCCCCCGGGAATTTGGCTGAAAAAAAGAAAATGGTGTAATTTTAAACTCAAGATTTAATAGTTTTTCGTAAAAATAATCCTGACCATATAAAATTCTCGTCTCATCACTCTGTACTACATCTGACAGAGAGTCATTTAATATGTGTAAAATCCCGACAATTTTTCCTTCTAATTTCAGTGCCAATAACTGTTCAACCAATCCTTGTAATTCATAGGATTCCTGCGTCGTAGTCACCAAATTCACCAAAATTTCTCCTGTTGTATCTCCGCGCCGAAGGAGCAAATGTCTTAAATAACCGACATGCTGCATTTTTTTATAATAAGGCGCCCCCAATTCTTGAAAATACGCTAACACACACTGCAATATTTCTGTCATATCTGAGTGTACTAATTTGCAATCTGAAGCAGTTAAAATATCGTAAGTACTTCCTTTTTTATGAAGACCTAAAGAAAGCGGCCCATCCTTATACTCATCACCAAAAGAAAATTCCATCTTATTGCGGTAACCGAATTCTTTTGGACTTGCTTTGATTCCTTCAAATTCATACGGATGTCCCGGAAGAACTGCTTTATCAATAATTTCCTTCACCTGCTCTGCCTTCATTTTCAGCTGTTCCTCATAACTCATCGTTTGATACATGCAACCGCCACATTCGGGAAAGAGACTGCAGACAGGTGTTCTTGTTTCCAATGGTGACTTCTCCAGCACCTCGAGTAGTCTTCCTTCTGCATTTCCATTTTTAAATTTATTGATTACAAACCTCACTTTTTGCCCCGGAATTCCATTTTTTACTGTAACATAACAGTTCTCCGCTTCTACAAATACATTTCCCTTATTTGGAAACTCAACTTTTTCAATAATACCTTCCAGTATTTGTTTCTTTTTCATGTATTATCTCCCATATCATTAACTGTTTGTATTTTAATAAATTATCTATAGCATGAAAAGAACAGGGTACAACCAAAACTGTATCCTGTTCCTTACTTCTCTTTTTGTCAGTTGTGTGGCTATTTGATTAAATCTGATCCTCTTCACTGAAATAATCATCAAAATCTTCATCGAAATCATCTTCAAAATCTTCAAGATAATCTGGTGTAACAAATTTGTATACACCGTATGCAATTGCTGCAACCGCAGCAACCAATCCGATGATTGCCAATACCCAGAGAATTACTTTTTTCTGTTTTTCTTCTTCTTTTCTGTTCAAAAGATCTTTTAATTTTGTTTCCGCAATGAGCTCTTCTACTTTGTTCATAGCACTCCGTCCTTTCCTGCCTTTTCCAGTCGGTCTTCTTTCTGTATATTATAACACTATCATTTCAGGATTACTACTAAATTCTTGCTTTTTTCATACTTTCTGAAGTTTTGCAAAAGAAGCAAACATTTTCTTTATACCTGCCGCATCAAAATCTACAGTTACTTCGTAATCCCTGCCACCTTCTATAATTTCTTTTACAATTCCTTCTCCAAACTTAATATGACGCACTCTGTCGCCTACTGTGTAATCCAATTTTTTATTTCCGCTAACATGAAACTGTCTTGCCGGCTTTCCTGATGCATAAGTCTGAAATGGCTGTTGACGGAAAGCCTGTTTCGCCTGTTCATAAACTTTCTGTTTCAATACCTCTGTTTCTTCTTCAAAATGAATCGCACCTTTTTCTAACAAATCCATTGGTATCTCTTTCAAAAATCTAGATATCTTATTATACTGTGTTTCCCCACGTATCATACGTCTTCTGGCACAGCTGACTGTAAGTTCTTCTTCCGCTCTTGTAATACCAACATAACACAATCTTCGTTCCTCTTCCAGATCATCTGAGCTATCGGATGTAATCGCCATATAACTTGGAAATAACCCATCCTCCAGCCCTGCCAGATAAACATGTGGAAACTCCAGCCCTTTTGCACTATGCAAGGTCATTAACACTACATAATCTTGTTCCTCTTCTAAAGAATCAATATCTGCCACCAATGCAACTTCTTCCAAAAAACCACTCAAAGTAGGACGTATATCTGCATCATCACAGCTATCTTCGTATGCAGCAATTTTACTCAGCAATTCATCTATGTTCTCAATCCTTGTCTGAGCTTCTTCATTATTCTCCGCTTCCAAGGACTCTACATATCCTGTCTTTTCAATCATTTCTTTCATCAAATCTGTAAGACTGCATTCCTCTGTTCTACGCTTAAAATACTCTATTAATGCCACAAAAGAATCTAATTTAGACACACTTCTACCAATTCCTGGAATCAACTCTGCACTGGCTAATGCATCATAAAAGCCAATCTCCCGCTCCACAGCAGCTTCCTGTACACGATTGATTGTTGTCAGACCAATCCCACGTTTTGGCACATTAATAATTCTTCTCACTGCAAGATCATCCTGCCCATTATCAATTGTCTTCAAATATGCCAGAAGATCCTTAATTTCTCTACGTGAATAGAAATTTACCCCTCCTACAATCTTGTATGGAATATTATAACCCACAAATTTTTCTTCAAACAAACGGGACTGTGCATTCGTCCGATACAGTACAGCAAAATCATTATATGTATTACCATCTTTTACGAGTTTTTTAATGTCTTCTGCAACGAACTCTGCTTCATCATATCCAGTATCAAACTGGCGGAAATGTATTTTTTCACCTTTGTCATTTTCCGTCCAGAGCGTCTTATCTTTCCTGCCATGATTATTGCGAATCACTGCATTGGCTGCATTCAAAATAGTTCCCGTAGAGCGATAATTCTGCTCCAATTTAATAACTCTTGCATCCTGAAAAACTTGCTCAAAATTTAGTATGTTTTTAATATTGGCTCCGCGAAACTTATAAATCGACTGGTCATCATCACCTACCACACATAAATTCTGATATTTGGACGCTAAAAGACTGACAAACTTAAATTGAACCGTATTTGTATCTTGATACTCATCTACCATAATATATCGAAATCGCTCTTGATACGATTCCAAAACATCCGGATTGCTCTGGAATAACTGCACTGTCTTCATTAACAAATCATCAAAATCCAAAGCATTATTTGCCTTCAGCTGCTTTTCATATTCCCAATATACTTTCGCTATCTTTTGTTTTCCAAAGTCTCCCGCTGCATTCAACTCAAATTCCGCCGGAGTAATCATTTCATCCTTCGCAGAAGAGATAGCCCCCAAAAGAGTTCTTTCCTTATAGATCTTAGTATCTATTTCCAGCCTTCTGCAAACTTCTTTCATTAAAGTCTTCTGATCATCTGCATCATAAATTGTAAAATTAGTATCATAACCAAGTCTATCTATATAACGCCGCAAGATACGCACGCAAGTAGAATGAAATGTACTCACCCAGATGCTTTCTGCCCCAAAACCAACCAGCTGATCAACACGCTCACGCATCTCACCGGCAGCTTTATTCGTAAATGTAATCGCCAGAATATTCCATGGGTTCACCCCCTGCGATTCTATCAAATATGCAATTCTATGAGTCAATACCCGCGTCTTTCCTGAACCGGCTCCAGCCAAAATCAAAAGCGGTCCTTCCGTATGATATACTGCTTCTCTCTGTTGTTCATTCAACGAATCATAGATACTCATACAAATCTCCTTACAAAATATCCTCCCACCGATTTCTCCTCGGCGGTGTATATTCTATTATCGAATATACGTTCTTCTTTGTCAACTATATTCTTCGCAGAATTCAACTGAATATCAAAAAACTCTTGTAGATTTCCCCTTGCCATATAGTTTTCAATACTATATAATAGTAACATCGAGGTGACGAACATGAATATTGATTCAAATAATATATTAGAAAGCATATTAACAAGCCTATCAAAAATTGATTACATTCATCCAACTGACATCCCCAATATAGAATTATATATGGATCAGGTCACAACTTTTATGGATGCGCATCTAGCTTCTACTAAACGTTATGAAGAAGATAAAATTCTAACTAAAACTATGATCAATAACTACGAAAAGAATAATCTGCTCCCACCACCAACTAAAAAGAAATATTCCCGAGAGCATATTTTGATTTTAACCTTTATTTACTATTTCAAAAATATTCTTGCAATCAAAGATATTGAAACTTTATTAAAGCCGCTGACTGAACAATATTTCCAAACAGAAGATACCCTTGATCTTACTTCTATCTACGAAGAAATCTGTTCCATGGAAAAAGCCCAGATTCCGGCAATGAGCGAAGAAATGAAACAAACATTCACACGTACTGAAAGTGTTTTCTCTGATGTTCCAGAAGAAAAACGCACATATCTTCAGACATTTTCCCTCATTTGCAGTCTTGGGTTTGATGTTTATGTCAAAAAACAAATTATTGAAAAATTATTAGATGAACTTCCTGAATTTCATGATTCATCTGATAAATCCATAAAGTAATTTCAGAAACTATAACTAACAATTCTTACAGAAAAAAACTACAGTACAAACCTTTCCATTTGTACTGTAGTTTTTCTTATTTCTTCTCTTCATCAATTCGTTCAAATACCATATCATATCCATCATTTCCATAATTTAAAGAACGATTCACACGACTAATCGTTGCCGTAGAAGCACCTGTCTTCTCTGCGATTTCCAGATAAGTCCGTTTTTCTCTCAACATCTTTGCCACTTCAAACCGCTGAGAAAGAGATAACAGTTCATTAATCGTACAAATGTCTTCAAAAAATGTGTAACATTCTTCCTTGTCCTTTAAACTCAGTATTGCGCTAAAAAGATAGTCTACTGACTCTGTTCTTATTTTCTTACTCATATCCCGTTCTCCTTTGTCTCTCATAGACTCTTTTATATTTTAGCACACTAAATTCTTAAAATCTACCTTTTTAGAGAATTTTTATTACATTTCAAATGCAACTGCAATTTCTCCCAATTTGTTGTTAAAACAAGTTCTTCCGGAAAATCACATTCTTTGATAATTTCTTCCACATAACAGAAATTCCCTGCATCTACATCCACATGGGCATCGCTACCTGTAGTTACCGGAACCCCATATTTTTTACAAAATCCTAACATTGTTTTTAGATTCTCATGTGTTCCCTCACGAAAACTTGCAGGACGAAGTGATGAATTATTCATCTCCAACAATGTACCAGTCTCCTTTGCTCCCTTTACCAGTCTTTCATAATCTACCGGAAATCTTCCATCATCCGGATGTCCGATAATATGAATATATGATTTTTTCATAACTTCCAAATAAGCCTGCGTATTCTCCTCCATACTATGTCCTAATCCATAGCATGGAACATGAATACTGGCAACAACTAGATCTAAATCCTTACATACACTTCCCGGAAGATCTATGGAACCATCAGGTGCAAGGATATTAACTTCTGCCCCAAATAACATCTGAACCCCTTCCATTTCCCGCGGAATCACATCCAGATTTTGAAAATAATACAATCCACAAGTTCCCGGCATATTAGGTGCATGTTCTGTCAATGCCATCGCTTTTAATCCTTTTTTCTTCGCTGCAGCTGCCATCTCCCGAATGGTACTGTATGCATGTCCACTCATCAAACTGTGTGCATGTGTATCTGCTTCAAATCTCATTTATCCTACCTCCATAATCACACGATATTACGTGATTAAGTATATCACAAATTCATTCTGTTCTCTCACAAAAATCATCTTTCCCCATATATTGATAGAAAATATATGAAAATATCTACTAGGAGGACATAATGAACAAACGATTATGTACCATACTTTTATTATTCGGAATGTTTACAACGCTTTTAACTGGATGCACACCAAAATCTGAAACAGAAACTTCTGCCCAGCCAACAATTGAACAAAATGAGCCATTACAGGAAATCACACTGAACGAAGTAGCTCACTCTATTTTCTATGCCCCAATGTACGTTGCAATTGAAAAAGGATATTTTGAAGATGAAGGAATTCAACTAAACCTAGTGTGTGGATTTGGAGCTGATAAAGTCATGACAGCCGTTCTGTCAGGCGAGGCTGAAATTGGATTTATGGGGTCTGAATCTTCCATCTACACCTACAATGAAGGGGCAAATGACTATGTCGTAAATTTTGCGCAGCTTACTCAGCGTGCAGGAAATTTTCTAGTTGCCCGAAACAAAGAAGACCATTTTTCATGGACAGATTTGAAAGGCACTACTGTACTTGGTGGCCGTAAAGGTGGTATGCCGGAGATGGTATTTGAATATATTCTAAAAAAGAATGGTCTGGATCCGACCTCTGACCTGACAATCAATCAAAATATTGACTTTGGTTCTACTGCCGCCGCCTTTGCTGAAGGTCAGGGAGATTATACGATTGAATTTGAACCTGGGGCAACTTCACTGGAAATGGAAGGAAAAGGATCTGTCGTAGCTTCTCTTGGTAAAGACAGTGGATATGTTCCCTATACTGCTTTTTCAGCAAAACAAAGCTATATAGAGGAACACCCGGACATGATACAAGGCTTTACCAATGCTCTTCAAAAAGGGATGAATTATGTCCAGTCACATACTCCTGAAGAAATCGCCAAAGCTATTGAACCACAATTTCCAGAAACAGATTTGGAAACAATCACAATTATCGTCAACCGCTATTATGAGCAAAACACTTGGAAAGCTGACTTAATTTTTGAACAAGAAAGTTTTGAACTCCTTTGCGATATCTTATATTCTGCAGGAGAATTGACCGATTTCCCTCCTTATCAAGAACTTGTGACAACAAAATTTGCCGAAAAAGCAGTAAAATAGACTATAAAAAAGAAAACTTTGGGGATTTCACAATTTATTATATGTTTGTTTACAATCCGTTCAAATTTGTATCACATATTCTACACAACTAAACGATATACTAAAGATGTTCTTAAAGAGAACACTTTTTCATAAACTTTTTCCCCCTTGAGTCACAGCGATGTGACTCTTTTCCTATTTTTTAATATGCTAAAATCAAAAAGATATGAAAGTTTTTAGGCTCTCATATCTTTTTTTTCATTCTCTATAAAAATTTACTCAAAATCATCAAACTCATCGTCATCATCATAATCATCGTCATATTCATCATAGTCGTCATCTTGATTTCTGGATGTCGCTGCCAGAATAATCATGACCAATGCTAGAACAGCACCGCCAATTGCACTATAAAGAAGAACTTTATCATCGCCACGTTTTAAGAACGCAAATACTCCACTTCCAAGATAAATCAGAATCGGAATCAAATATGCCGCAATGCCTCGACTATTCTGAAGGATAAGCAACAACAATCCTGCTGCCAACATACATATTGCAAGAATGATATAAGTCATACCACCTGTTGCCCCATCTCCTGATGCAACACTTCCAAGACCGCCGACAAAACCTTTGTATCCAAAATATCCAAATGCCAAAATAGACAAAACTCCAAGGATCACACGAACAACTCGATATTTTGCATTTGGTTCCTCATCCATATAATCGGAATCTTCTTCCGGTTCATCTTCATACGCCTCATAGGCTTTTGAAGGTTTCACATTAGAACTCCTTTTCTCCGGCTCCGGTCGTTTCTTTTCCTGTTGGATACTTTCCGCCTTTTTCTTAACTGCTTTTTTACTTACTACTGTATCCTCTTCTGAAACATTTTTCTTCTTTTTCGGTTTATAATTAGGATCAGTGGAAAGCATATCTTCGTAAGCCTGACGCACTGCACGTTCTTTTTTTGCACGTATTCTCTCCGGAGGTATATTTGCATACTTTTGTTCCTGCTGATCAACAGCCTGTTCTTTCGGCACACTACGTTTTACCGCTTCCTTACGTTCTCCTACCGCTTTTCTGGCCGCTGCACGCTTTACTGCTTCTTCACGCGTTTTTCCCTGTACCGGCTTTTTTACTGTTTCCTCTTGCTTTTGCTTTGGTGCCTCTTTTTCTTCTTTCACTTTCTTTTTATTTGCATTATTGGCACGCTGTTTATCCAGATTCCACTGCTTTTTACAATCTCTGCATACTGCATACTGATTTAAAATCGGACTGCCATTTTCATCAGTACCAACTTTCTTCTTCATCAATTCAAGTTCTTTGCCACAAATCGGACATTTCATGATGTATTTCCTCTCTTTCGTATTCCAGAATATACCTTTTATTCTGATAATTCTTATATAGTATATCATTTTATAGGAAATACGACAATGAAAAAATACAACATCTTGTGAAATTCCTTAGAAAATACAGGATACTTTTATGATTTCTTTTTCATTTTTTCACTTTTCGTAGGAATGATCGGAGGTTGATATTGATAGACATCATTATAAGACTCCAGCTCTGCCTCTGACGTTGGAAGAGACGGTATTAACCCTGTACATTCTCTTGCAGATGCTGCATTAGATAAATAATCAAAATCATCAATCTTCTTTTCATTTTCTTTTGGATCTAGCATCTTCTTTCCTCTCCTTTTCTTCTCTTTATTCGTTTTTTCTTATTCTTTGTTCTAATCCTTATTTCTTTTGTTGCAACAATTGTCTGAAAACAAATGTTAAACATAGTATCCACGCTCTTGATTTTTCTATTCTAAACAGTTCAATTTGTGATATAATCGAACGTGTAATTCTGATTTTCACCTCTGTTTTTAGAAAGGATTTTTCGTTATGATTGATAAAAAATTAATTCCCGTAGGCGGACTAAAAAAAGAACCTTTTTCCGGTGGACATAACGGTATGCGTTACTTTTTCCGCTGTGATGAAAGCAAAGAAACATTTACTGTTTTTATCTATCCTGAGCCCTGGTCTTTTGACAAAACATCCAATGACCAAAAACAATCCGCCTCTTTCCCTATGACGGATTCAGGTATGGATGATGCAATTAACTGGCTCTGGGAACAATATCATTCTCAAAAAGAAAAATGGCATGCAGCCCAAAAAGACCGCATGCACATTTAATAAATGATTCTTTTTATCTATCTTTATTCCCTCTCTCCGGGCAGTTTAGATATGTTTTAGAATCTTCATAATTTCTTCCAAATCCCGTCATAACCTTGTCACATTTCTTTGATATGATATAAACTATAGAAAAGAAAATAAACTCTATAGAAGACAATGGCTGTGATTACATAAATTGCAGTCACAGCCATTGGACTTCGCCTAAAGAATCCGTATTCATCGCCTTTTCAGGCGATTTTTCTATATCCATCTATCAGAGATATCTTTTTATCTTATCGGATATATCCTTCCTGATAAGCCTTCGTTCGATTAACAGTATATAATTCGGCTCTTGTCGCTTGAATATATGGCTGTACAAAAAATATTCCAACTATATTCATCGTTAATCCACACAGAATCAGCCAGCCAATAAAAGAAAGATCCAATCCAAATGCATATATTTTTTCTCCCGTCATCATTCGCTTGCTGATTAAAAATGCCTCTCTTCTGTCCATTTCCGGATTCTCTGCTAAAATATACGGAATCATCAAATATTCATAATGTTTAATGATCCCCGGAACCACAAGCAATAATGACCATAAGGAAATATATAAATTTCTTAGGAACATTATCATAACTACGTTGCTATACCCTTGTGACTGCAGTCCATATCCCAATTCTGCTGCTGTTGGGTTCATTGTCTGATTCTTTACAAAGAAACGGCATCCGCCTACCTCTAATGGATTTCCAAGAAACACTTTCACGCCCAAAAACAAAATTCCTAAAACTAACACTGCAAGTCTAACGCCTAAAAATCCATATAATGGAGAGAAAAAGAAATCTCCTACAGTTCCAAACATCCGATCTACGTATACTATGGATTCGCGATCTCGTATCCATTCATATATAAGATCTGGACCTATCATTCCAAAAATTGACATTACCAATGCCACTAATACACAATACCAATAGTTTTTATAAAAAGCGCCTTTTGCTCTCAGCTTTAATTCTGCACTTGTCCACATACTATCATCTCCTCATATAATATTTTCAGATATTCTCAGTATAACATACTTATTTCAAAAAAACATCCCGTGATATTTTATCGCAGGATGTTTTTTGATTTATTTCTATTTGTTTATTTTTTCTTTTTCTTTTCGTATGGTGTATTTTTCAGTGGCAATTTTGTCTGAAATTCCCCTTGCAGCTTATAATAAGCGGCTGCAATAGCAGGAGCCGTTGGAATAGATGTGATTTCGCCAATTCCAATTGCACCATATGCATATTCAATACCTGGCTTTTCTACGATGATCGCTTCCACATCCGGAACCTTATCCGCCTTAAATAGTCCCAATGTACCAAAGCGAGACACCGGACGACCTTCCTTTAATTCATACTGCTCTGTCAACGCATACCCCAGACTCATGACAACTCCACCTTCAATCTGTCCTTCCACACTCTTTGGATTGACCGCCTTTCCAACATCATGGGCTGCCACCATTTTCTTAATCGTACCATCTTCATTCAGCACACAGACCTGTGTTGCGTAACCGTAAGCAACGTGAGAAACCGGATTCGGAACATCACTTCCCATTTTATCTGTTTTTGCAAGATATTCTCCGTAATATTCTGTTCCATTTAATTCTTCCAATGTTTTTTGTTCCATTGCCTCTTTTAATTTGAGACAGGCACGTCTTGCAGCTTCTCCTGTAACCAATGTCTGGCGAGAACCGGACGTTGTTCCAGAATCCGGAGAATTCGCCGTATTTGGAGAACAGTATATAATCTTATCGTACGGAAGTTCTGCTGTCTGAGATACCATCTGTGTTAATACAGTTCCCAATCCCTGTCCAATACAAGAGGCTCCGGCATGAATCTCTACCTTTCCATCTTTGATGATCAATCTGCACCGTCCCCAATCAGGAAGACCAACACCGACACCGGCATTTTTCATTGCACATGCAATTCCTACATAAGGTTCTTTCTCACAAATCTCTTTTACTGCTTCCAATGTTTCCGCAACACCGGTAGAAGAATCCGCAATCTGTCCATTCGGCAGAACCTGTCCCGGACGAATTGCATTACGATGACGAATCTCCCATGGAGTGATGCCTACCATTTCTGCCAGAAGATTCAAGTTCATCTCTGATGCAAAACAAGTCTGTGTCACTCCAAAGCCTCTAAACGCACCTGCAGGTGGGTTATTTGTATAAACCGCTGTTCCATCAATATCAATTGGCTGAAAATTATACGGTCCCGCTGCATGAGTGCAAGCTCTTTGTAAAACAGGTCCTCCAAGAGATGCATATGCCCCGGTATCAGCTACAACAACAGCCTTCATTGCAGTCAAATATCCATTTTCATCACAAGCTGTCGTTACATCCATCCACATCGGATGACGTTTCGGATGAATTGTAATACTTTCCTGTCTGGAGAATTTTACTTTTACAATACGTTTTGTTAAATATGCAAGCAGCGCTGCATGATGCTGTACGCTTACATCTTCTTTTCCACCAAATCCGCCGCCGACTAATTTGTTTTCCACAACTACTTTCTCCGGCGGAAGTCCAAGCATGATACAACATTCATGCTGTGTATCATAGATTCCTTGATCGGATGAATAAATAAACACACCATCTCCATCAAACGGCATTGCAACTGCGCACTCCGGTTCTAAGAATGCATGCTCTGTCCAAGGTGTCTCGTAATGTTTTGTCACCTTATATTTGGAATTTGCAATGACTTCATCTGCATTTCCACGAACCAAATGCTCGTGAGCCAGAATATTTCCGTCCTCATGTACCTGTACTGCCCCTTCTTTTAAGGCTTCAAACGGATCTAAAACCGGTTCAAGCACCTCGTAATCTACCTTGATCAGACTTTTTGCTCTTTCTAAAATTTCTTGGCTCTCTGCTGCCACAAGACAGATTGCATCTCCTACATAATGAGTTACTTTTCCTACCGGAATCATCGTATCCCAATCATGTTTCAAATGTCCTACCTTCACATCTCCTGGAATATCCTCTGCTGTATAGACTCCGATTACTCCATCTAATGCTAGCGCTTCTTCTTCATGGATTGCCAGAACTTTTGCACGTGGATATTTAGAACGCACTGCACTTCCATATATCATGCCATCTAAATAAACATCATCCGGATATTCTCCGGTTCCACATACTTTTTCTTTTACATCCACTCTCAAAATCGGCTCTCCTACCGGTGTAATTCCTTCATTTTCTGTAACTGAAAGATTCTCCCGAAAGATTTTTGCACTAAGTAAAATTCCTTCAATAATTTTCTTGTATCCTGTACAACGACAGATATTATTCCGAATTGCAGCAACGACTTCCAGACGTGTTGGATCTGGGTTGACATCTAGCAGTCCCTTTGCACAAATAACCATTCCCGGAATACAAAATCCACACTGCACCGCCCCTACTTTACCAAAAGCATACGTATAAACCTCTTTTTCCCGTTCACTCAATCCTTCTACTGTAAGAATTGATTTTCCTTCCATCTTAGAAATCATAGGAATGCATGCCCTTGTTGTTTTTCCGTCTACCAATACGGTACATGTTCCACATGCCCCCTGACTGCACCCATCTTTTACGGATGTCAGATGCAGATCATCACGCAGAAAACGTATTAGTTTTTTATCTTCTGCGACTTCATATGTTTTTCCGTTTACCTGAAGTGCATACATCATCTCACCCTTCCCTTCTCTATCTATTTATCTTCTCAAACATATCCGCAAAATTATTCAGCGGCATCCTGTTTTCGATCTATATCTTTCAGTTCTTCTGCTTCTGCCTCCAGCAAAATACACTGTTCTTTCCGTTTTTCCAAAATGACTTTTCCACCGGTATCTCCTTCTAGTTTCATCAATTCATCAAAAAACTTTTTATCCCATAATACTGGATTTCCAAATCTTCCTTCATGTCCGGAGCACACAATTTTTCCAGGATGCAACATAGCTGTTCGAATCAGTCCCAACATCGTTGACAACTGCAAATTAGGTTGATCACAAACAGAAAAAAGAACTCCTTGAATCTCTGGATTTTCTTGTAAACACGCAGACAATCCAAGCCGCAATGAATGCGAGATTCCCAATTCCGGCTGTCTATTCTCCACAACATGAATTTTCTTTTCCTCTGCCGCCTTCTGAATCTCTTCATATCCGGTTACAATATAAGTTGGAAAAGCCGATAAGGCATCCACTTTCCTCAACATATGCTCATACAGCGGTTTACCTTGAATACTCGTCAGTAATTTATTTCCTCCAAATCGCTTACTAGCTCCCGCTGCAAGTACTACGACTGCATATTTTTTATAAATACGCTCAAAAAGTGTAACTGCCTCTAAAACTGCACCGCCAATAGAGCGCGCCTTATCTGATACCGTAAAACAATGAAACGTTTCACAACGCGCATCAATGTCCCCAATTTTCAGATTTTCTTCTACTATCACTCCATCTTGCAACATTCCTCTGACAATCCCTGTCATTTTTGCATAAACCGGTTTTCCCCCAGTATATGCAACAATCTGTCCCTCCTGCACAACATCACCGATATGTGCAATTGCCTGCATTTCTCCTTGTGAACTGGCACGAATCAGTCGCTCAATCGTATAACCTCCTACATTTCCTGGAACCCCTGTATTTGGAATTGCACTTCCCTTCCAAATGACAGTTCCCAATGTATGTCCCCGCTTTGTCTCTATAACACAATGACAATCTGTTCCAGCGGTAAATCCTGGACCAATACCAATCACAAATGGAGCATCTGTTATCTGTGTTCCGGTATTCTTCTTAGCCAGAATTGCATCAATTACCACATCCGGACAAAAAGATTTTTTAATTTTTGCTTCGGGATCCACGAAAACTGCTATTTCCCCATCCGCTATAATGCGTTTCACCTCATCCGGTGTTTGAGCACGCCTTCCCCGAACACCTTCCACAATCACATCTTTTTCATATACCGCTCTGGAAAACGCAACCATTCTTCTTACAGTTAGCGGCTTTTCAATCTCCGTCATAATAATTTGATGCCCGCATTGATACAATCGGACTGCAATTCCCGTTGCCAAATCCCCGGCTCCTTTGATTAGTATCTTCATGCCCGTACTCCTTCTGATGTCTGACTGGTAACAATAATGTCCAGACACTCTCGTTCTACAATTTTTTTACATATCTGTTCAGCAATTTTTACTCGTTCTCTGCAATCTGCTTTATTTAAAATAATCTGATAACGTTGATTTTTTAAAACGTCTTTTCTCCCACCTCTAACATTCGTTGCAAGCACTGCTATATCTTCGGCACATAGAAGGTCCGATTGTTTTTTTTGCAAAATTTCTGCTGTCTTCTCCGGTCGAAAACAACTTTCCTGAATCGATTTTCCTACTGCATCCAAGCCATATACCGCCAACACATCCGTTGTTTCTTTTCGTAGCACCGGCTCTCGCGCTCCGGGTGCTTTACATGGCAAGCGCCTAGATCCATCTGCTTCAAGCAAAATCGGAATCCGCAATTCCAATACTTGTCGAAAAAAGTCTTCTGAAACCGCCTGCATCTTCTTTATATTATCTATTTTCTTTATTGGAGCAGGAATCCCAAACCACACCTGTCGTTCCTGTTCCATAATTATCCGAAACTGTTCCATTGATTCGTCCAGCAAAAAACAGGACCTTGCCTCAATCTGCATATGAGTAGTAGTTGTAACTGCAACCTTCAATCCAGCATCTGCATATTCCTGTGCCAAACGTCGGATTGTTGTTGTTTTCCCACCCGCTCCTACAATGGAAATAACCGGAGAAACATTCGCCTCCAGGTGAAGTGCTTCCCGATATGTCCGTTGTTCCATTAATTTTCCATGTTCATAACGTAATATCATCGTTGTCTCTCCGGTTCTCACTTTTCTATAACAGATATGCGTAATCTTTACATACTGCTTCAATCAGTTTCTGTAAGCCTTCTGCAAGTTTTGTTTCTTCACCTTTTGTCCAGATAAATTCTTCTCCCAGATATCTTACTTTACATTTTACAGTATCTTTATCAAGAACTGTAAATCCTTGATTCTTGCTGTCTGCCAGATCTGCTTCTGTTGCAAATAAAGTAAACTTATCCAAATACGGAGCGCTTGAATACGGACAGAAACTCTTACAGTTTCCACATTCATTACACATGTAATCCACATGGATAATCTGATGTTTCTCCATACCAGGCACACGAATTGCTACATTTGCACGATTCGGACATACCTCTGTACAGTTTTCACAAACCGTAGAACATCCCAGACATCTTGTAGTCTCATCCTTGCCTTCCTGTCCACTGCGCAGGATGCCTCGTCTTCCATATACCTTATCTTCGTCTGCCAACTTATCATAATCTTTTACAAGTCGACTTCCAATAATCGCCTCTGCTGCTTTCAGACCATCCCGGATTCCTTCTACTACAGTAGCCGGTCCGCCAAGTCCGTCACCTACAACATAAACACCGTCCACATTTGTCTCCAGTGTTTCTTCATTTACAAGTGCTTTTCCTCTCTCAGATACGTTAATTCCATTTGCCTGATAGAATGCTGTCGGCACTTTTTCTCCTACTGCAACAATCACTGTATCTGCATCCACTTCTACTGTCTCGTCTGTTTCCACAACACCTCTTCTTCCGGATGCATCAATATCACCAAGCTGCATTACCTTGCACAACAGTTTTCCACCTTCCAGTTTCACAGGTGCAAGTAATTCACAAAATTCTACTCCATCCTCAATTGCCATTTCCAGTTCTTCTGCGTCTGCCGGCATATATCTCTTTGTACGGCGATATACGAGGGAAACTTTTTCTACACCATTGGTACGTTTTGCTGCTCTGGCTGTATCCATTGCGGTATTTCCGCCACCGATTACTACAACATTTTTACCAAGGTCAACATTTCCGTCAAGCGCTTTAAACTGTGCAAGGAACTCCAATGCATTGACAGTCTCTCCTGCTTCCAGTTTCAGACTACCCGGTACAGATGCTCCTGTTGCCAGCACAACAGTCTCATATCCCTGTGCCTTCAATTCCTTCACATCGGCTACTTCTGTATTAAATACAGTCTTTACGCCCATTTTTTCCAGAATCTTTGCATCTTTGTCGATTGCCTCATCTGCAATACGGAATCCCGGAATTACGTTGCGTACTACACCGCCCAATGCTTTTTCTTTTTCGAAGATTGTCACATCCATGCCGCCTCTTCTCAGGAAATAAGCTGCTGCCATACCTGCCGGGCCACCGCCCACAACTGCTGCTTTTCCTTTTGTTGCTGCCGGAACCTGAACTTTATCAAGCCATGCCTCATAACCATTTTCTGCTGCTACCAGTTTCATATTGCGGATATGTACCGGTTCATCATAGAAATTACGTGTACATTTATTCATACAGTTATGTGCACAGATTGTTCCTGTAATAAACGGAAGTGGATTCTTCTCTGTGATCACTTCCATTGCTTCCTCATATTTTCCTGCATTTACAAGCTGCAAGTATGTTGTGATATCCTGATGAATCGGACATCCATCTTTACAAGGAGCTACAAAGCAGTCAATCAACGGCACTTCCTGGTCCATCTTGCGGGATGGAAGTGGTTTCACTGCTTTCACATGGTGCGGATCTGTCACTGCATCTTCTGCCAGTTTCTTCGCTGCATCCACATCTACGCCTTCAAATACAACGCCTTCCTGCTCTACCATCTCAGCCATCTGAATGGTTCTTAAATATCCGCCTGGTTTGAGCAGTGTTGTTGCCACTGTTACCGGCCAGATACCTGCATTTACAATGCCTTCAATGTTATTTGCATCAGCACCGCCAGAGTAAGAAATACGCAATTTTCCATCAAATTCCTCTGCCAGTTTTGCTGCCAGTGCGATAGACAGCGGATACAGAGATTTACCGGACATATACATTTCTTCACTTGGAAGTTCATTCTGTTTTACATCAACCGGGAATGTATTGGTAATCTTTACACCAAATTCCAGATTTCTTTCCCCGCAGACTTTCCTCAAACGTGTCAGCATCGGGATTGCATCTTCATACTGCAAGTCATCCAAGAAATGGAAATCACCAAATGCAACATAATCGTATCCCATCTGATCCATTCTGTTTCTTGCAAATTCATAACCCAACAATGTCGGATTACATTTAATAAATGTATGATACCCTTTTTCTGTAATCAGATACATAGCAATCTTTTCAATCTCCTGCGGAGGACATCCATGCAGGGTCGAGATTGTAACAGAGTTACAAATTTCTGATTGGATTGCTTCAATATCTTCCTTTGTTACCTTTTCAAATTTGTCTACATTCTCTAACAAATACTGTTTGCAGTTCTTAAATACTTCGCTGTCTGCTGCATTCTGCATTGTATTTAAGAAAGTATCGATCTTCTCAGATTTGATTCCTTCCAAATCATATCCGACACTGATATTAAACTGGAATCCATCCGGTGAACCCAATCCAAATTCCTTAGAAAATACTTTCAAAAGGAACCATGCTTTAATGTATTCTTCCATTGCCTGCGGCACATACAATTCTGTAGACCACTCGCAGTTGTAGCACTCGTCATCTGCTTTGATACATGGCTTATTAACACATGCAGACAACTCTGCTCCGTCCATTACCTGAACTGTTTTCAGCTCGAAGAAACGGCTTCCTGTATAATATGCAGCCACAATATTCTGCGTCAACTGTGTATTCGGTCCTGCTGCCGGTCCAATCGGGGTTTCCAGATCTCGTCCGAAAATTGTTCTATTATACTTGCTGTCTGCAACGTAAGCACGTTTCTCTCCAAACACAGTTCCATATTTTTTATGTTCCTCTAAAATCCAATCTACCAGCTTATCAAAAGCAATTGGGGTCATAATATCGCTCATTACATTTCCCTCCTGTCTACGCGTTGATTCTATTTGCAAGCTCAGCCGCTGCCTGACGGCAGTCTGCCATAACTTTCTCTGTATCAATATGAAGAATCTCGCGGTCTTTCATCAATACTTTTCCATTTGCAACTGTTGTCACTACGTCCCGTCCTGTCATTCCAAATACTACATGGCTGTTAATATTTCCTGCATGAAATGGTGTCAGTGGATCATAATCTACAATAATTACATCACCGGCTGCTCCCTCTTTCAGCACGCCAACTTCCTGCTTAAAGTAGCGATTTGCAATCTTAGCATTTCCCTCAAATAACATCTGTGGAACCTCTCCCCAAGCTGCATTTGCATCACACAGATGATGTTTATGAAGTACGTTTGCCACTTTATAGGACTCTGTCATATCATGAGTATATCCGTCAGTACCCAATCCGGTCAGAATACCCTTGTGTACAATATGCATGGTCGGAGGACATCCGCAGGCATTTCCCATATTCGATTCCGGATTATGTACAACCATTGTATTCGTATCTCTGATCAAATCCATTTCGTGCTCATTTACATAAATGCAGTGTCCAAGCAGTGTCTTCTCCCCCAGAATCCCATGATCCATCAATCTGTCTACGATACGTTTTCCATAATGTTTCAGACAATGGTGTAAATCTTCGATGCCTTCTGCAACATGAATATGATATCCAACCTCATCTGGTTTATTGGCTGCTGCCAGTTCCATTGTCTCATCAGAGATTGTAAACTGTGCGTGCATTCCCATCATTCCGGCAATCATTCCGGTGTCGTCTTTCAAAGCATGGCGAATAAACTCTGCATTTTCCATAACAGATGCTTTTGCCTTCTCTTTGCCATCTCTGTCTGAGATTTCATAACACAGGCAAGAACGAATGCCCGCTTCTTTTGCAGCTTTTTCAATTTCAAACAGGGAACCTGAGATAGAACCAAAACTTGCGTGATGGTCAAAAATAGTAGTTACTCCATTACGAATACAATCTATATAAGTAGCCATTGCACTTAAATAGGTATCATTCAGAGTCAGATTTCGATCGATTGTCCACCACATTCCATCCAAAATGTCAAGAAAACCGTTTGGATTGTAACCATTGATAGCCAATCCTCTTGCGAAAGAACTGTAAATGTGCTCGTGTGCATTGATGAATGCCGGCATGATAACCTTTCCTTTCGCATCAATAAATTCTGCATCCGGATAAGCCGCTTTTACTTCTTCTGTATTCCCTACTTTTAGAATCGTAGTTTCGTCAATTGCTACAGCTCCATTCTCCAGATACGGATTCTTCTCGTCACGTGTAACTAATCTTCCATTTCCTAAAATCAGCATACTCTTCGTCTCCTTTTCTTCCAAGTTTTCTCTTCCTATACAAATAGCTTTCCTCACATCTATTTATAAATATTGAGTTACTTCACAAAAGAGCCTTAACTTTCGTTGGCGGCATCTGCCAGCGAAGGCATACAAATTCTACAAGAATAATCCCTTGCACGTCGCACTATATTTTGTATTGTCTTTTGTCAAAATACATCCTATTTTTTTCCGTCCTTTTTAACATAGGAGTACTTCTTTTAATATTAATATACCATTGTGAAATAAGAAAATCAATAGAGTTTCTTAAAATTATTTAGTGTATCTAAATTTTTTTTAGAAAAACTATTGCTTTTCATTTTTTTTATGGTATAGTGAATTTAGAAGCAAACAAAATACCGGATTTTATCCGTCCACTAGAAAGGAAAATGGCTTATGGGAAAAAGACTGGATTTACTAAAACAAATCGCCCATGGTCTTGCAATTCAATTTGGCGATTCCTGCGAAATCGTTATACATGACCTAAAAGCAGAACAACTAGAACATTCCGTTGTACATATTGAAAACGGACACGTCACTGGGCGAAAACTTGGCGATGGACCTTCAAGAGTTGTATTCGATGCACTTAGCAAAAACCCAGCAAAAATCAAAGACAGACTTTCCTATCTTACAAAAACTGAAGATGGTCGTATTCTAAAGTCAAGTACAATGTTCATTCGAGGAGATGCTGAGACAGTAGAATATATTTTTTCACTTAACTACGATATTACTGCTCTTCTTTCTATTGAAAATGCAGTACATTCTCTTATCACCACCCAAAAAGAAACGCAGATACGAGAAAACGGTCTCTCCGATGATGATTCTCAACCTCAACCAATCTTACATAACGTAACTGATTTGCTTGATTCTTTAATTGAGCAAGCCCTGAATCTGGTAGGCAAACCAGTTGCAGCAATGAACAAAGATGACAAAATAAAAGTTGTAAAATACTTAAATGATGCCGGAGCGTTTCTTATCACAAAATCAGGAGACCGAGTCGCTTCTCTATTGGGGATTTCTAAATTTACACTTTATAACTATATGGACGCAGGAAACCGGTAACTATTATTCTGCACCAAAATGCAGCAAATAATTTTTATATTTTCATTAATTACATTTCTATTAAGGAGGGGTTTGTAACATGGAAACAATTAAATGGGCTGTCAACCATATGCCCAAAACAAATGATGCTAATCTCAACGTTATGGCTCTTGATGAAATTACAAAAGCTCGCACATTTCATGAAAGTTTTCCACAGTATAGCGTAACACCACTTACAAAGCTTACAAAAATGGCTGACTATCTCGGTTTAGGTGAAGTATACATTAAAGATGAATCCTATCGTTTTGGACTAAATGCTTTTAAAGTCCTTGGTGGTTCTTTTGCAATGGCCCGCTATATAGCAAAGCAGACCGGAAAGGATGTTTCTGAACTGCCATATAACATCTTAACTTCTGATAAATTAAAAAAAGAATTTGGTCAAGCAACTTTTTTCACTGCTACAGACGGAAACCATGGGCGTGGAGTCGCATGGGCAGCAAATAAACTCGGTCAAAAATCCGTTGTTCTGATGCCAAAAGGTTCCACACAAACGCGATTAAACAATATTCTTGCTGAAAACGCTATTGCTACAATTGAAGAAGTAAATTATGACGAATGTGTTCGCATGGCAAATGACATGGCCACGAAAACCCAAAATGGCGTAATGGTACAGGACACTGCCTGGGAAGGTTATGAAGAAATTCCCACATGGATTATGCAAGGTTATGGAACAATGGCAATGGAAGCAAATGAACAACTAAATGATTATGGGTGTGATCGACCAACTCATGTCTTCATCCAAGCAGGTGTAGGCTCCCTTGCCGGAGCAGTTCAAGGCTACTTTGCAAACCGTTATCCAGAAAATCCACCCAAAGTAATTGTTGTTGAAGCAGAAGCTGCTGCATGTCTATATAAAGGAGCTACCCTCGGAGATGGAAACATCCAAATAGTAGATGGGGATATGGTGACAATTATGGCCGGGCTTGCTTGCGGAGAACCTAATACAATTTCCTGGGATATCTTAAAAAATCATGTAGATACATTTGTCGCTACTCCTGACTGGGTTTCTGCAAAAGGTATGAGAATGTTAGCCGCTCCAATTAAAGGAGATCCTTCTATAACTTCAGGAGAATCTGGTGCTGCCCCATTTGGTACTCTGGCATGTATTATGTTAATGGATGAATACAAGGAGTTAAGAACACATTTAGGACTGACAAAAGATTCAAAAGTACTACTCTTCTCTACAGAAGGTGATACCGATCCTGATCGTTATAAGTCAATTGTCTGGGATGGGAATGAAAAATAAAATAACGATTCATAAATTAAATTTTCAAAAAAATAAGTAAAGGAGAACAAATCAATGGATTTAAACAGAATTAAAGAAGCTGCACAGGGATACGAGAAAGATATGACCGCATTTCTGCGTGCAATCGTAAAAAACCCAGGAGAGAGCTGTGATGAAAGAGCTCATATTGAAACAATCGCTGCTGAAATGAAAAAATTGGATTTCGATGATGTTGTAATCGACCCACAGGGTAATGTCATCGGTTATATGGGAACCGGCGACAGAATCATCGCATTTGATGCTCATATCGATACTGTTGGTATCGGAAACATCGAAAACTGGGAATTTGACCCATACGAAGGATATGAGACTGATACAGAAATTGGCGGACGTGGGGTATCTGACCAGTGCGGCGGTATCGTATCCGCTGTATACGGTGCTAAAATCATGAAAGAACAGGATCTTATTCCTGAGGGGTGCAAGATCATGGTCGTCGGAACTGTTCAAGAAGAAGATTGTGATGGTCTTTGCTGGCAATATATCATCAACGAAGATAAGGTTCGCCCAGAATTCGTTGTATCTACAGAGCCTACAGACGGTGGTATCTACCGCGGACAGAGAGGACGTATGGAAATCCGTATTGATGTAAAAGGGGTATCCTGTCACGGTTCTGCTCCGGAACGTGGAGACAATGCTATCTACAAAATGGCTGACATTCTTCAGGACGTTCGTGCACTTAACGAAAATGACGATGCTGATGAAACAGAAATCAAAGGTCTTGTAAAAATGCTCAACCCGAAATACAATCCGGATTGGGAAGAGGCTCGTTTCCTTGGCCGCGGAACTGTTACAACATCTCAGATCTTCTACACATCTCCGAGTCGTTGTGCAGTTGCTGACTCCTGTGCCGTATCTTTGGACCGTCGTATGACATTTGGAGAGACATGGGAAAGCTGTCTGGATGAAATCCGCAACTTGCCAAGCGTTAAAAAGTATGGCGATGATGTAGTTGTTTCTATGTACAACTATGACAGACCGTCCTACACTGGATGTGTATATGAGATTGAGTGCTACTTCCCAACATGGGCTATCCCGAAAGATCATGCTGTAACAAAAGCTCTTGAAGAAGCTTACACAGGTCTATACGGTAATCAAAGAATCGGTGCTGCTGAAACACTTGAAATGAGACAATCTCGTCCACTGACAGACAAATGGACCTTCTCTACAAATGGTGTATCTATTATGGGACGTAACGAAATCCCATGTATCGGATTTGGACCGGGTGCAGAAGCTCAGGCACATGCTCCAAATGAAAAAACATGGAAACAAGATCTGGTAACATGTGCTGCCGTTTACGCTGCTCTTCCAAAATGCTACATCAAATAATTACAATATATTTTTATTATAGAAAAGTTAGGAGGATTTTTAATGGACGCTAAATTACAAAGTTATATTGATAAATTAAACAAATTAAACTTTAAAGATATGTACAATGGAGATTTTTTTCTTACATGGGAAAAATCTGATGATGAAATCGAAGCTGTATTTACAGTTGCTGATGCACTTCGCTACATGAGAGAAAACAATATTTCTACCAAAGTATTCGAAAGTGGACTTGGAATTTCTTTGTTCCGAGATAATTCTACTCGTACTCGTTTTTCTTTTGCATCCGCTTGTAATCTGCTTGGCCTGGAAGTTCAGGATTTAGATGAGGGAAAATCTCAAGTTGCGCATGGAGAAACCGTTCGCGAAACAGCAAATATGATTTCTTTCATGGCTGATGTAATCGGAATTCGTGATGATATGTATATTGGAAAAGGGAACAAATATATGCACGAAGTTGTCGATGCCGTAACACAAGGAAACAAAGATGGCATATTGGAGCAAAAACCTACTCTTGTAAATCTTCAATGTGATATTGACCATCCAACACAAGCTATGGCTGATATGCTGCACATCATCCATGAATTTGGCGGTGTTGAAAACTTAAAAGGAAAAAAACTCGCAATGACATGGGCTTACTCTCCTTCTTACGGAAAACCACTTTCTGTACCACAAGGCATTATTGGACTGATGACTCGTTTCGGTATGGATGTTGTTCTCGCTCACCCTGAAGGATATGAGGTATTTGAAGATGTAGAAAATGTAGCAAAAGCAAATGCTGAAAAATCTGGTGGTTCATTTACAAAAACAAATGACATGGCAGAAGCATTTAAAGATGCTGACATTGTATATCCTAAAAGCTGGGCTCCATTTGCAGCCATGGAAAAACGGACTGAATTATATGGAAATGGTGATTTCGAAGGTATTGCTGCTCTTGAAAAAGAACTCTTAGCACAAAATGCAGAACACAAAGATTGGGCATGCACTGAAGAACTTATGGCAACAACAAAGAACGGAAAAGCTCTCTATATGCATTGCCTACCAGCAGATATTACAGGAGTTAGCTGTGAACAAGGTGAAGTAGATGCTTCCGTATTTGACCGCTATAGAAATCCGCTTTATAAAGAAGCAAGTTTCAAACCATATATCATCGCCGCTATGATCTTTCTTGCCAAATTTGCTGATCCAGCAGAAATATTGAAAAAACTAGATGAAAGAGCTACTTCCAGAATCTTGAAATAAATGATATTATAATCTATGTAAAAAAAAGAGACCGTCTGCTGACTACAATAAACAGTAGTCAGTAGTACATCTCTCTACAAAAAGGAGGAAGAAACATGTTAAACTATGTAGAAACAAAAAACGCACCGGCAGCAATCGGACCTTATTCTCAGGGAATTATCGTCAACGGACTTGCTTTCTTTTCCGGCTCAATCCCAATTTCAGCCGAAACCGGAGAAATTGTCGGATCTACAATCCAAGAACAAACAGAACAGGTCATGAAAAACATCTCTGCTCTTCTCGAAAGTCAGGGAGCGAAATTTACTGATGTTGTAAAAACAACTTGCTTTCTTGCAGATATGAATGATTTTGCAGCATTTAATGAAATTTATGCAAAATATTTCACCGGAAAACCTGCACGTTCATGTGTAGCCGTTAAAACATTGCCAAAAGGAGTTCTCTGCGAAGTAGAAGCCATCGCTTATGTCGGGGAGGAGTAACTATGGCAAAGAAAAAAAGAATTGTCATCGCTTTGGGCGGCAACGCCCTTGGCAATTCTCTTCCTGATCAGATGGCTGCAGTAAAAATTACTGCACGTGCCATTGTTGACCTCATTGAAGAAGGATGTGAAGTCATTGTAGCTCACGGAAACGGACCGCAAGTAGGTATGATCAACAATGCCATGATTGCGTTAACTCACGAAGACACAAACCAACCAAACACCCCGCTTTCCGTTTGCGTCGCAATGAGCCAAGCATATATTGGATATGATTTACAAAATGCTCTTCGCGAAGAACTTGTAAATCGTGGAATTACAGATATTCCAGTTGCAACTATGATCACTCAAGTGCGTGTTGATGAAAACGATCCCGCATTTGATACCCCTTCAAAACCAATTGGGCGATTTCTTACAAAAGAAGAAGCTGATATCATGGCTCAAAAATATGATTATATCATGAAAGAAGATGCCGGACGCGGTTATCGTCGTATTGTTGCATCTCCAACGCCTCAAGAAATTATAGAAATCGGTACTATTCGCAACATGGTTGATGCAGGCAATCTTGTAATTGCATGCGGTGGAGGTGGAATTCCTGTTATGCGCAACGGAAATCACTTAAAAGGCGCTAGTGCTGTCATTGACAAAGATTTTGCCAGCTGTTTGCTTGCAAAAGAACTGGATGCTGACTTCCTGATCATCCTGACCGCTGTTGAAAAAGTAGCAATTAACTTCGGAACCCCAGAAGAACAATGGCTGGATCATATTTCTACAGAAGAAGCTAAACGCTATATATCCGAAGGACATTTTGCTCCCGGTTCTATGCTTCCAAAGGTACAGGCTGCTGTTGATTTTGCAGCATCAAAGCCAGGTCGGCAAGCTCTTATTACATTACTTGAAAAAGCAAAAGATGGTATCAATGGAATAACTGGTACTCGCATCAGTTTGAACTAGGAGGAACAAAAAATGAATAACGAAAAGACACAGGCGTCCGTATTTGACTTAAATGGTGTTCCTAGTATGAAACAGGCTGCTCCACTAGCATTCCAACATGTTGTTGCGATGATTGTCGGTTGTGTAACACCACCTATTATTGTTGCCGGTGTTGCCGGACTTTCTGAAGAAGATTCCATTATTCTAATTCAAGCAGCACTTGTAATGTCGGCATTATCTACTCTGTTGCAGCTGTTTCCATTTATTCAGAATCGATTTTTCACAATCGGCTCCGGACTTCCGGTTATTATGGGAATTAGTTTTGCCTATGTTCCAACTATGCAAGCAATTGCAGGTGAATTTGGTATTGGAACCATTTTAGGAGCCCAAATTGTAGGTGGTTGTGTTGCAATTCTAGTCGGAATCTTTGTAAAACAAATTCGACGTTTCTTCCCACCACTAATTACCGGAACAGTTGTATTTACTATTGGCCTTTCTCTCTATCCAACTGCCATTAACTATATGGCCGGAGGTACAGGAAGTAAAGATTATGGTTCCTGGCAAAATTGGCTGGTAGCATTTATTACTTTAACTATTGTAACTCTATTAAATCATTTTGGTAAAGGAATCTTCAAATTAGCTTCTATTTTGATTGGCATGATTTGCGGCTATATCGTAGCTCTCTTTTTCGGTATGGTAGACTTCTCTCCTATCGCAGAAGCTGCTGTTTTCCAACTTCCTCTTTTAGGACACTTTGGAATCAACTTTGAAATATCTTCCTGCGTTGCAATCGGCTTATTATTTGCCATTAATTCAATACAGGCAATCGGTGATTTTTCTGCTACCACAAGCGGTGGCCTAGATCGCCTTCCAACAGACAAAGAATTAAACGGCGGTATTGTCGGATATGGTATTAGTAATATTGTTTCTTCACTTTTTGGCGGACTTCCTACTGCAACTTTCAGTCAGAATGTCGGTATCGTTACAACAACTAAAGTTGTAAATCGCTGTGTACTAGGTCTTGCAGCTGTAATTCTTCTTATTGCAGGTTTGATTCCTAAATTTTCTTCTGTCCTAACTACAATTCCTTATTGCGTACTTGGTGGCGCTACAGTTTCTGTGTTTGCATCAATCGCAATGAACGGTATGAAATTAATCACATCTGAAAAGATGAATTATCGAAATACTTCTATCGTAGGTCTGGCAGCCGCACTTGGAATGGGAATCTCTCAGGCAAGTGCTGCACTGGCAACTTTCCCAAATTGGGTCATGACAATCTTTGGAAAATCACCTGTTGTGATTGCAACCTTAGTAGCAGTATTATTAAATCTCATTTTACCAAAAGAACCTACTGAAGATAAAAACAAATAGAAACGTATTAATTGCATAATTTTATCTCCAAAGTTTTATCGAGTAGGAGGCTAATCATTAATTAGCCGACCTCTCACACCACCGTGCA
>ENA-UONQ01000889-UONQ01000889.1-human-gut-metagenome-genome-assembly--contig:-CS26-NODE-889-length-31349-cov-10.765099_pt1 | contig 31349 bp, 25 predicted proteins | sample MGYA00242460_ERZ724007 | MGnify/ENA metagenome assembly ERZ724007
TTTATCGAGCGAATTGAGATGTTCCCGGAGAAAAGGAAAGACGGAAGCTGGATAAGAAAGATTGTGTTCAACTTCCCTGTGCCTGTTGATGGCGAGGAAGTGAAAGAACTTCCCTTGGAAACTGAAACAACCGTCGAGACGGTGTACTTGTTGTCCTTTTCCATAGAAAAATGCTTCACCCACCAAAAAAGGTTTCAGCTCCGTACAGAGCTGAAACCTTTTTAAAATTCAAATAAAAAATGCCCAGAACCGGAATCGAACCAGTGACACGAGGATTTTCAGTCCTCTGCTCTACCAACTGAGCTATCTGGGCAGGGATACGGAATTCTCCGAAATCCGTGGTTTATTGTACATGGAATTGTCAGAATTTGTCAATCTTTTTTTAAAAAATTTGCTTCTCGAAACTATCTTGACGAAAGTGGGAGGGAAGAAGATAATGATACCATGAGAATAACCCTGAAAGGGCAAAAAGAGGAGGATAAAAATGGCACTTTTACATGTGGATTTCTTTTCTGATGTACTGGGGATGTGTACGTCAGCGGACGTGATTCTGCCGCAGCAGACAAGCGGACAGATCGGAATGGAGGGAAAAGGTGCGGAGGGTAAGTTAAAAACCATGTATCTTCTGCACGGAATGAGCGACGATCAGACAATCTGGCAGCGCCGAACCTCTATCGAGCGTTATGTGAGCCAGCTTGGCATTGCAGTTGTTATGCCCACCACACATCTCGCGTTTTATACAGATACAACCTATGGAATGCGTTATTGGACCTATATTTCCGAGGAACTGCCCAAAATCTGCAGAGAATTTTTCCCGCAGATGTCGGATAAAAAAGAAGACAATCTGGCAGCAGGACTGTCGATGGGTGGCTACGGTGCATGGAAGCTTGGTCTTGGTGCAAGTGAGACATTTGGAGCAGCAGCATCTCTGTCCGGCTGTCTGGATATTATTGAGGATGTTGGAAGACATCTGGAGGGCGATAGCCGGGATGCAGCTCTGTTCAGAGGAATTTATGGTTCTCTGGAACAGCTGGAAGGCTCTGATAACGATCTGATGGCACTTGCAAAGAAGCTCAAGACCTCCGGAAAACCGATTCCCAGACTCTACAGCTGGTGCGGTACGGAGGATTTCCTGTACGAGGGAAATAAGAGAGCATGGGAATATATGAAAGAGCTTGGCTATGAGATGAAGCTGGAAGAATCCAGCGGTGACCATCAGTGGAAATACTGGGATGCGAAGATCCAGGATGTTCTGCGCTGGTGGCTTGACACCGATCTGGATCTGACCTGACGGAGGAAGATTGAAAAATATAATTTTTCAATCGTGAGATTTGTGTCTGCGCACACGTGACACAAACTCGGCATGCGCAAAAAGCGTGCGCGGAAATGAGAGGAATCATGGAACAGGAAATTAGGCTGCTTTGCAGCGGTTACGGTGCAGAAACGGGCAGTGACCTGCTTGCGGTAAAGCTTTTTGAAAATACGGAAACCGGGGAAGTGCATACAGAAGTAACCGGCGGAATCCGGCAGGGAGACAGTCCGTCCTTTAGCCTGCTGCATGGAGGCTTCCTGTATACAGTTGCGGAACTGGTCGGAGAAAAACACGCTTACATTTATCAGTATCGCCTTTCGGAAGATGGGATTCCTGTCCCGACCGGCAAAAGAATTTTCCTTCCGGGTGGAGAGCTGTGCCATCTGTATGCCGGGAAAAAGGCATTGTATGCGAGCTGCTATGGAACCGGGGATTTCTTTGCAGTGGATTATGATCTCGAAAAAATCCGTTGGCATCGCAGTCCGGGTGCTGGCGTGATCGACGCGCAGACAGAAAAAATCTGCCCGCACGCGCACTGGGTCAGCGAGCAGGATAACATTCTGTACCTTGCAGATCTTGGCTGCGACCGGATTTACCGTTACGAGTTAAAAGACGGACTGCCGGAAAAAGAACTGGAAGCACTGGTTTTGCCGACCGGTGAGGGACCGCGTCAGCTGCTGCCGGAGAAAGAATCCGGAAAGCTGCTCAGCGCTCAGGAGCTGGAAGGCACGCTGCGCCGCTGGGAAAACGGTGGCTGTACCGAGTGTGTAAAGACGAGCAGATTTGACGGAACAAACTATCCGGGAACAATCTGCATGGCGGATGAGAAGACGGTGATTGTCTGCAACCGCGGCGCGAATACGTTGTCTGCATTTTCTACAGACGGAAAGCTGCGTTACCTCGGCGAATGGGCGACGGACAACTGGCCTCGGCATCTTCTGCAGATTCCGGGGACGGATCTGATCGTCAATGCATGCAATAAAGAAGGCACGCTGGTTATTTTTGCCTGGAATGGAAAAGAACTGATCCGTAAAGACGAAATTATCCTGTCGGGCGCATCCTGTGCGGTTTATTTATCCGGAAAGTAAGAGAACGCACAGTCTCTGCTTCAGATCAGCCGCAAAAATGCCAGCAGAATCAGCAGGGCTCCGGAGAGCCAGTCAACAGAAAAATGAATTTTTTGTGCAAGGCGGTTTCCAAGCAGGAAGCCGCCTTGTATTGTTGTAAATCCGAATAGGAGGGAAAAGAAAAGAACGGCGACAGGATTTAGATTTCCGAGGGCTGCACCGAAGCCTGCTGCAGCACCGTCTAAGGACATCGCAAGGGCGAGGCAGACGGATTCCGGGACAGAAAGGCTTTTGGAGGCGTCGGCATCCGCCTTGCAGGGATCGGCGTAGACGGAGAGAAAAAACTGGAAATGCAGGGCACGGAACATGAAATTTCTGGAAAAGCCATCGTGACGGCACAGAAAGGATTTGATCGCTTGATCGAGAATCCGAAGGGTGCCCATGCAGACAAGCAGTAAAAAGCAGATCAGTCGGGCTGCGATAGGGGAAAGAAATGGACGGACGAGGGATCCGGCAAGCATGGAAAGGCAGAGGACACCCGAGCAGACCAGGGTGACAGTGACAGCGCAGACCAGAGGAAGACGGATTTTGCTGCTTCCGTAGGAAAGCCCGGCGACAAATGTATCCAGGGAAAGGGAGAGGGCGAGAAACGCGGCCTCGGGGATTATCCATAAGAAAGTCATAAGGATCAGCTTTGGCGGCAAGGTGATTTGCTATTATAGTATGCCTGCCGGGTGGCAAGGGTGCGCAAAAGGGCTGGGTTCATAAAACGAACCCAGCCCCATAGTACGGAGAAGGAGGGATTTGAACCCTCGCGCCTGTTACAGCCTACCGGTGTTCGAAGCCGGACCCTTCAGCCACTTGGGTACTTCTCCATATATTTTTACAACATCACCATTCTATCCGAAAAATCTCTAATATGCAAGCGAAAATTTTACAGTTACTTGTACATGTTTTTAAAATATTATATAATTCTGTCTTTGACAGTTTCAGAAAAGTAAAATCGCTGTAACATCAGTAAATATGCTGGTTACAGCGATTTTTTGTATCGTTTCAGACTATAGTATTTTATTCTCTGCCTTTACTTTTTTCTGAATTGTTTTCATTTGCCCTTTTGTAATGAAAGAAAACAGATAAGGAAATGTGCCTTGATACGTGTATCATCATGAAGAAAAACTGGTCTTGCTTCAAAATCTGTTTTCATTATGCGAAAACATTCTTCAATCTCCCAACGACCTTCGCTTACTTTTAAGATATCTTTTACATCATCATCTAGCAGATCGGTAGTTACCGCATACATTCCATCATAAAGTGCTTCATCTGCCACTTTATCTGTATCCAGATAATTTTTGATTTTTGCAGCTTCACTATCTTCTGTAACAGCAATCTTTCCGATAAATCTTGCGGGATCATTTGGATTTCTACGTTCTTTTTTCACCTTTCCGGAATTGAGCATTTTTTCAGCGCGATCTACCTGTGCATCACGTATTGCTTTTTGATATCTTGCATATTTAGGAGAATAGGTAACAATCAGACGCTGGTGTAATGTATTAGGGGTATAAGGCTCATCTTTGTAGTACAGTCCGTTATCATCTTCTGGGATTTCAGAAAGACTAATGGGTGTATCATCTTCGACACGCTTAAAGCCAGTTTTGTCCAATGCCCATTTTTTATCATCTTTATTCAGCTTTTTAATAGATTGGGTCACGATAAATGCCCGTTCACCTGCATGATTTATTTTTTTGATTAATTGAATTGGCAGGGGGGTGAACTTTACGTTTCTTTTGGTTAGAAAATAGGAAAGTTATCCACAATGGAGCCGGTTTGAATTATGAAATTTCCTCAACTAGAATATGCTTGCAAGAGTCTGCTTTGTGGGAGCTGTATTTTGTGCAAATCTACCATAAAAAAATCCGCATCATTAAATGAATAACAAAAAATGACACATAAGACTGCTAAAGAATAACATTTTTTGCAATTATTGCACATGGTAGAGTAAAAGTAAATTAATAAATATAAAAATGAAAATCAGGGAGGTAAAAAAGTGGACAGTAATGTGAAAATGAAATATATTGAATTGTTAAAAAAAGAAATTTCACCGGCTCTTGGATGTACAGAGCCTGCAGCAGTAGCATTATGTGCAGCTGGTGCGGCGGCGCTTCTTGATCAGAAGGTAAAGAATGTAGTTATTCAGGTTAGCAGCTATATTCTTAAGAACGGAATGAACGTGGGGATTCCAGGATTTGGCAGTATTGGTTTAGACCTGGCTGGAGCTTTGGGGGCAGTTTGTGCGAGACCGGAAAAGGAATTGTTAGTTTTAGACAATTTATCGGAAAGGGAACGTGAAGAAGCAGAAGAATTGATGAGGCAGGGGCTGATCTCTTTAGATTGCAAGAAAGAGAAGACTGCAAAGATTTATATATCCGTAAAGGTATATGGAGAAGATCACACGGCAGAAGCTGTTATTGAAGATAAACATACTAATTTCACACGGAAAATAAGAGATGATGTTGTTTTATGGGAGAGGGAAGAATGTCAAATCCAGGAAACAACATCTGTTGATGATATTACATTAGATGAAATCTGGGACTTTGTTCAAGAAGTTCCAGGGGAGCAATTATCCTTTCTCCAACGGGTTGTTGATATGAATATGGAGATTTCCGAGGAAGGGATGAGAAATGAATATGGTATTCATGTAGGCAGAGCGATGTTCCAGGAAAGTAAATTAAAACTGATAGGAGATAATATCGCAAACAGGGCTGCTGGTACAACTGCGGCAGCTGTTGATGCCAGAATGGCAGGATGTACCAAATCTGTAATCAGTGTGGCAGGAAGCGGAAACCAGGGATTGACTGCAACGGTTCCGGTTATTATAGCAGCTGAGGCTATGAATAGTAATACTGATGCACTATATCGCAGTCTTGCATTGAGCATACTGGTAACAATTCATGTAAAGCACTACATAGGACGTCTGTCTGTCTTGTGCGGCTGTTCTATTGCATCAAGTATTGGAGTTTGTGCGGCAATGATCTTTTTGGGGGATGGATCAAAAGAAGCAATGAGAGCAGGAGTGAGGACAATGGCAGCAGATCTGTCTGGTATGATATGTGATGGAGCGAAGCCTGGGTGCGCTTTGAAGATTGCAACTTCGGTGAATGCAGCAGCACTGGCTGCTCAGCTTGCGTTAAATGGTACAGGAGCTACTAAGCGGGATGGCATAGTTACGGACGATTTAGAGGAAACGCTGAGGAATCTTGGAAAATTAGGCAATGAAGGTATGTCAGAAGCAAATGATGAAATACTCAAAATGCTTTTGGATAAGAAAACTACAAAAATGTGTGGGTAAGAGGAAAGGAGAATATGGTATGAAAAAGAAAAAGTTTACGGTTGATAAAATGACGTTTGTGGCATTTACTATTATTCCTTTAATACTTTATACATTTTTCTATTTTATTTCAGTATCATGTGGTATTTATTATAGTCTGACAGACTGGAATGGATTAAATCGTGAATATAATTTTGTTGGAATAGCTAACTATATCGCATTATCTAAAAATGTATTTATGTGGAGATCCCTCTGGAGAACATTATTGTATGCCTGCATGCTTGTAGTATGCGTTACTGTTTTATCACTGATTATAGCATTAGTCTTGAACTCTGTAAAAAAATGCAGAGTATTTGTTAAGTCGGTTTTTTTCTTCCCGGCAATGCTTGGTTCCGTGGCAGTTGCATTAATTTGGGATCAGATGTTTTATCAGCTGCTTCCTGCAGTGGGGAAAATGATGGGAGTGAATCTTCAGACACCTCTTGCAGATCCTTCTACAGCAATTTTCGGAGTATTGTTTGTAAACGTGTGGCAGGCAGTAGCGATGCCTACTATTATTCTGCTGGCAGGACTTCAATCAATACCGGATGATCTATATGAATCAGCAATGATTGATGGAGCGTCAAGGTGGCAGAACTTCCGATATATCACATTACCATTCCTGGTTCCTACTATGACTGTGAATATGGTACTCAATTTAAAAGCTGGAATTACGACTTTTGATTATGCTTTTGCCCTTACTGGAGGGGGACCTAACCGGGCTACAGAATTTATAGGACTTATGATCTACAACGATGGCTTTAAGGATTCGAATTTTGCAGTTGCAAATGCGAAAGCAGTAGTATTGGCATTGATCATTGCGATATTGTCTTTTATTCAGATTAGGCAGTCTCAAAAGCATGAAATTAATTAAGGAGGGATGAGCATGAGAAAAGAAGGGGTTGTGTGGAAAATATTTAATGCCCTAGTAATTGTGATGGGATTGTTACTGATCTTAGGACCGGTATGGGTGATTTTTATTAATTCTATGAAGACGATGCAGGAAGCGGGACAGGATTTTTTTGCATTGCCCTCAAGATTAAATTTTGATAATTATGTAGAGCTTTTTACAAGAAGTGATTTCTGGAGCAGTCTGCGAAATTCTGTTATAGTTACAGTAAGCAGTGTTGCTCTTGTGGTAATATTTGTCCCTGCACTAGCATATGCTGTGGCAAGAAATATGGAAAAACGATATTACAAAATTCTATATTATTACATTTTGGCAGGTATTTTTATCCCGTTTCAGGTATTAATGCTTCCTATGGTAAAACAGATGACACAAATGAAGATGTTAAATCAGACAGGACTGATCCTGCTCCATTTAACCTTCAGTTTATCTACAGGCCTGTTTTTGTTTGTAAATTATATCCGATCCCTGCCGACAGAAATCGAGGAGGCTGCCAGGGTAGATGGCTGTAATGTGTTTCAGACCTATATCCGTATTGTGATCCATTTGATCAAACCAATGGTGGCTACCATCATCGTGATGGATTCCTTAGGATGCTGGAATAACTTTATGATGGCATTGCTGATCCTGAACAAAAATCATAATATGTGGACGTTACCTCTTATGCAGTACAATTTTAAAGCAGAGTACAGCTTTAATTACACAATGGCTTTTACATCATATATTGTTTGCATGATACCGATTATAATTGTATACGCTCTGGGGCAGAAATACATCATTAAAGGTCTGACTGCAGGGGCGGTTAAGTCATAGTTGAATAAGGTGGGCTGTTACAGAATAATGATCAACTATTCTGTGCGGCCCTTTTCCTGATAAAACAGGAGGTAAGGATATGAAGGTTTTAATTGCAGAAGATGAGTATTGTTCCAGGATGAATTTAATCCGTCAGATTAAAGAATGCCTTTTTCACACGACACTGGAAATTTTTGAAGCAGAAAATGGAAGAGAGGCGTGGGATATTTTTTTGGGACAACATCCGGAATTGGTTTTAACGGATATCCGTATGCCGCTGTTAGATGGATTAGAACTGACAGAAATGATATCTCAAAGCCAATTGTATACAAAAGTAATAATTGTGAGCGGATTTGCCGAATTTGAATACGCACAGAGAGCTATGAAATACGGGGCGGTAGGATACCTGTTAAAGCCTATTCAAGAAAAAGAATTGATGAATCTGCTCAGGCAAAAAGAGATTATTGGTGAAGCTTCCGGCTTAGAGCATGGGAATGAAATAATGCCAATAACAGGCACCAGTGTTGCAGCGAGATTAAAGCAATTGCTCACATCGACAGGAGAAGAATTTGGCAGAGAGGGAGATAATATATTAAATGAAATATTCAGCAGCTGTTATGAAATTCTTATTTGGATGAATACGGAATGCAGCAGCGCGTCTTTAGCAGATTCTGTTAAAAATTCCATAATGCAGCGGATCAGGAGACAGAATGATGCTTTGTGCAAAGCAATAGAATTGAACCATGATCTATGGGTGATTCTGACATCTTATGGGACAAAGGAAGAGGTTTCTGAATTTGTCAGCCGGTTGTTAGAGGGAAATTCTCAGCAGATAGACATTTGTATTGGAATAAGCAGCATTGGCCATGGGGTAAGGAATCTCCAGGAATATCATAAACAGGCAATCTATGCCTTGTCTGGAAGGATTCTTTACCCAGAAAAAAAGTGCTGTATTTTGACGAGTTAAACAACAGGATGAATTATAGAAATATATGGAATCCGCCAAAGCTGAAAAAATTGAAAACATATCTGATAGCAGGTGAGGGTGAAAAGGCATTTTCTTTTATCAGAATATCCATACAGGAATTGCTGAAAATTAAGGATATATCTATTTACAGTGTTATCGACGCCTTAAAAATGGTTGAGATTGTTTTGAATGAAGCAATATTTCATATATATCAAAACAGCTCAACTGAAAATGCGGAGAGTCCTGTTCTATTCAGCACTCATTTTGAACTCATCCATTACTCTACAGAGGATGGACTTATGGCGGATATTAAGGAAAAAATATCGAAAATGTGCAATTTAGCCAGCATGGTTGGAGAAAAAGATGCGGAAAACACAGTGCAGATGGTAATTGATTATATCAGGCTGAATTATAATAACGATATTACTCTTAAAGATCTGGCTGAAAATGTTTTTTTCTTGAATGGAAGCTACCTGAGCCATCTTCTCAAAATTAAAACCGGAAAAAACTATCTGACCTACTTGACCGAGATAAGAATGGAGAAGGCTGAAGAACTTTTAAGAGAGTCGGAAATGACAGTGACAGAAATTGCCGGTCTGTGCGGATATAATGATATATCTAAATTTATACAGGTATTTAAAAAGTACTATGGAAAGACCCCGAAGAGGTATAGGGAAGATGCTGACACTAAAGATACAATATAGCAAATGTGCGGGAGGAAAGAATGATGACAGAAACAATGAGAAAAGATTTGGAAAAGAGAATCGATCAATGGATTGCCGGGAAGAAAAGTACCCTTATAGAAGAGGTGTGTGAGCTGGTCAGGATTAAAAGCGTGTCAGATAAAGAAAATGAGGTGAAACCATTTGGTCAGGGGTGCAGAGATGTGGTAGACCGATTTATAGAAATTTGTCATAGACATGGTCTGGAAACGCAAAATCATTCCTATTATGTGGCAGAAGCTTTTGATCCGGATATAGAAAGAAAGCAGGGGAGAATTGGACTGATGGGACATTTGGATATTGTTCCGGAGGGTGAAGGGTGGCTATATCCGCCATATGAAGGAATTGTAAAAGGGGGATGGATCATCGGCAGAGGGGCGCAGGATAATAAAGGACCATGCCTGGCAGGCTTGTATACACTTCTGTGTTTGAGAGATTTGGGGATGGAATTAAAACATGATATCCGTGTGCTGGCAGGAACTAATGAAGAGAATGGTATGGAGGATGCGGCTTATTATACAGGCAACTGTCAGTGTCCGGATTTTACTATTGTGGTGGATAGTCCCTTTCCTTTATGCTATGGAGAAAAAGGGATTATAGAAGCGTGGATGGTATCGGATTATCCTTTTTCAGAGCATGTGATCAATATGACTGGTGGGACTGTTTCTAATCAGGTACCGGGAAGGGCAGAAATTGTGTTGCGCTATAGCAAGCTGATAGAAGAACGGTTACAGGAGAAAAGCGAAGAATGTGAGTGGAAAATATGTGGGGATAAGATTTACATTTATGCAAAAGGAATACCTGGACATATAGCTTTTCCTGAACAGACCCAAAATGCAATTGCTATTCTTGCAGAATTTATACTGGAAAGAAATTTACTTATTTCAGATCAAGATAGAAAAATTATGACATACATATGGAAAGCTGCATCTGAAACAGATGGAAGTGGATTAGATTTAAGCTGCAGTGATGAAATCTCGGGAAATTTAGTATGCGGCTGCGGTATTGTAAAAATGGAAAAGGGGCATGTATGGTTGAATGTGAATGCCAGATGCCCGGTTACTGTAAATGGCAGTGAATTGATGGAGCGGTTAGAAAAACATGCCAAGAAAAATGCTTTTTATCTGGAAAAAAGACGTGTATTGGAATCAAACTATTATCCAAAGGAAAAAGAAGTAATCCGCCGGCTTAGCACATGCTTTCAGAGAACAACACAGCTTGATTGGGAACCACAGATTTTCAACGCAGGCACACATGCACGTAAATTGCCCAATGCGGTAGCCTATGGTCCAGGATGCCTGAACGGACTGGTACCGGAATGTGAACCCCTGCCGGAAGGACATGGAGGAGCACATCAGCCAGATGAAGCACAATCTATTGATGCCTTATGTCTTGCTTTAAAAATTTATATTCTGGCAGTATTGGAGATAGACGAACTGGATCTGAAAGAAAATGGACAGAATTATATCTGAGGAGAAGGAGATGAAGAAAAGGTACATTAGCTTCATGAATCAGATTTTGATATTTTGTTCGTTGATCGTAGTATTGCCTCTTACTATTATCATTTTTTTCTATACTTTAGAGACCTTAAAAAAAGCGGACAAGGACTATCAGGATATACTGAAAAAAGCAAATATCCAGGTTGAAACAGGCGTTTCAGCTATTATATCGAATGCGGAAAGGCTTTCTTATTTACATATTGTAAACGATAGCTTTTCAGAGCTTCTGAGACATAAACATGATGTGTATGACTGGGATTTTCTGAAGGATAATAAGGTAGTCGTTAATATTGTAAGAGATGCTGTCCTGCTGAATCCGGATATTTATAATGTGGTCATAATCAATAGTGCAGGAAATGTATATGACAGTAACTTTAACTATTATTACTGGAAAAATATGTATCAGGATTTACCCATGTGGGGGGAAATGGCGAAGAACTCACCAGAAAAACGATTTATAGACATCCGCTACAGTTCTGAAAATGTGCCAGAGGCACTTATGCTGGTGAAACCTATGGAAGATATAGAAAGAGGAAAAACTCTGGGAATAATAGGGATTACTATCAGTTTTAAAGCAATCAGGGAGATCCTTACAAATATCGTCTTAGATGGAGAGCAGCTTATTGTTTATAATAAATCTGGCGTTCCGGTGTACTCGTGTTCAGGCAAAAATGTGGAAAAACAGGAAGATTCTCAGGGTAAAATTTGGAAATGCCTGAATATTGCAGAGATGGAAGAGGATTCAGCTGTCAAAACCTTTGCGATTGGTAAAGATACTTACATAGGTGGGATCCAAAAATTGAATCAGCTTGGATGGACGGTAGTAACTTATACAGATCGTTCTTATGTCAGAAAGCCATATACACAGAACATACGAGTTTTTTTCATTATAGCAGTTCTGATCACGGTTTTTGATCTGGGGCTGGCGTATCTGTTTATCCGACGTCTGAATTTCTCGATTCATGGATTATGTCAGGCAATGGAAAAATCAGGAGAAAATGGTATTCCTGAAACACTATTTCTGGAAAAAAGAGAGTTTAAGACAGAAATTGATATGTTGATCCATAGCTATAATAATGTGATCTGCAGACTGAAAAAATCTATGGAGCAGTCAGTAGAGCTTCAAATGAATGAGCAGAGGATGGAGTTCCGTATGTTACAGGCACAGATTAATCCTCATTTTTTGTATAATACATTCAACCTGATCAGTTCGATAGCCGGTATGAATGGGATAGACAGTATTTGTAAAATTACCGTATCTATTTCAGAGATGTTTCGATATAGTATTCAGGAAAATCTGATCGTACAGCTTCAGGATGAACTGAGAGAGATAAATAATTATGTAACGATACAGACCATCAGGTTTAAGGACAGGCTATATGCGGATTTTGATGTGGAAGAAGAAGTGTTAAAAGTACCAATCCCGATTTTTTTATTACAGCCTCTGGTAGAAAATGCAATTATTCATGGTCTGGAGCCGAAAGCGGAAAGCGGATATATTAATATAGTAGCTTATATGGAAGACGATTTTGTGGAAATCCTGATCAGAGATAATGGAGTGGGAATACCACAGGACAAGCTGTGTCAGATCATGCAATCCCTGGAAAAGGAACAGATAGAATCTATCAGCATGCAGGGGCATTCTTCCATAGGGATTAAGAATGTAAACCAGAGAATTAAGGCCTACTATGGAGCAGAGTATGGATTGCATTTGGAAAGCAGGGTAAATGTTGGAACAACGATCAGCATCAGATTGCCTAAAAATTTAACAAAAAAATACGGCTAGAATACAAAAAAATAACATATATGACTAATAATAAAGGGCATATTTTTTTAAAAAAAGAAATTATACAATAATATTAACAAAAAACAAAGAGCTGAGAAGCTTTCTTTAGGAGGAGGTAATTAATGAGGAAGAGAATGTTAGCAATGTTATTGGCATGCTGCCTGATCGGAGGAACGCTGTCCGGATGTGGAGGAAAGACAGAAAACAGTACAGAAAATAGTCAGGCATCTGCAGAAACTGCAAAAACGGAACAAGAAGATACTTCTGGTGAAAAGGAGCAGCCAGAGAATATTACGATCGAGTTTTTTAATCAGAAGCAGGAGGAAGCAGCACAGCAGGCATACAGAAATGCGGCGGAGGATTTTCATAAAGAATATCCGTATATCACTATAGAAATTAACACAGTTCCAGACAGCGATAAGGTTCTCACGGCAAGAATGGCTGCAGATGATGTACCGGTAGTCTTTCATGGAAAACCTACATCACAGGCCTTCTTCGAGAGTGCAGAAGCAGGATTCTGTCTCGATTTATCAGACCAGCCGTTTATTCAGAATGCAATACCTTCTATTCTAGAATCTGTAAAATCAGAGGATGGCAAGGTTTATGCAATGCCCTATAGCCAGAATTTCATGGGTGTGTTTTATAATGTTGATATTTTTAAGGAACATAATCTGGATATCCCCAAGACATGGGACGAATTTATGGCTTTATGTCAAAAGCTGGAGGATGCGGGAATTCAGCCATTAGAAGAGAGCTATAAGGATTCTGCGATGGCTGGGCATTATCGTGGGGGCGCTATGGCAGCGCTGTTCCCGGATGGCGCTTTGTGGCTTGCTGAATGTGCATCAGATCCGAATAAGAAACCTTCTGATAATCCTGACTATCGGACTTTTGCAGAGAAAGCAATTCAGATTATGGATTATTGTAACGAAGATGTATTTGGAATTCCGCAGACGCAGGCAATGGAAAACTTTGCGAATGGACAGTCTGCAATGATGATTTATGGTTCTTATGGCCGTGGAACATTCATGGTTGCAAATCCCGATCTGAATCTGGGCGTATTTCCGATCCCGGGACTGACAGAGGAGTCAGGATTAGTATATGCAGGTGTAGATGCATGCTTCTGTGTATCGGGGAAGGCCACTCCCGAAGAACAGGATGCTGGGTTAAAGTGGATAGAATTTTTAACCCGTCCCGAAAATGCTCAAAAATGGTCAGATACAGAGGGAGCTCCGTCAGCCATTGATGGAGTACAATATGGAAGCGAAGGCAGCGCACCTATACTGGATCGCATTAAAGAAGGAAAAGTAAGGGAGTGGAAGGCTTATTATGATTCCAGATTTAGCGATACAGAAGCATTCCAGGGACTTCTGATGGACAGGAATGTAGATCAGTTCCTGAAGAATGTTGATGAGGTTTGGGCAAATGCACATATTTCTGGTTGATAAAGGCTGAGTGAGTTATGAACGGAAGGGTGGAGAATAAATAAGTGCTTCACCCTTCCTTTTTTAGAATATCATATCATTTTGCAGTATAGATAACGGGAAGGAGATGCAAAAATGGAGGAACGATTAAAGAAGCTGATGGAGATGCTACCGGAAGAATTGGATGGGGCGATCTTATTAGCACCGGTTCATCGCAAATACTATCTTGGAATCGTGAGCAGTGCGGGAAGCCTGATTATAACCAGGGAAAAGTGTTTTTTTATTGTAGATTTTCGATATATAGAGATGGCAAGGAAACGGATCAAAGGTGCGGAGGTGATCCTGCAGGATAAGCTGGACGAACAAATCCGTCAGATTATATCAGATCACAAGCTGACCCGTATTGGCATAGATATTGAGCATATCAGTTTGCAGGTCTATAAAGAATATCAGGATATTACCGGAGGGCGTCTTATACCGGAAGATATAGTTGAAAGGGTAATTGACGGGCAAAGGAGTATTAAATCAGAAGAAGAATTATTTAAAATCGTAAGAGCAAAGAAAATCGCAGATAGAGTGTTTGAACGAATTCTTCTCTATATACGTCCGGGGGTGCGATATGATGAATTGCAAAGGAAGATGGGAATTTTAGCATCGGAGGAAGGTTCCCAGAGAGGATCCTTTGGGTTTGTGGTGTCGTCAGGAGACAATTATATGGAATCAGATATTCTGCCGGATTACATTTTGAGCGGAAAGGCATTAAAAAATGGAGAACTGGTTACATTGCGTCTGGCTGCACTATATGAAGGATACTGGGCAGATATAAGTCGTACTGTATGTGTTGGGAAATGCTGTATTCAGCAAAGGGAATTATATGAAAAAGCTGTTATAGAAAAAGAAAGAATCATAACAGAGATAGAGAAAGGACTGAAACGGGGAAATAAAATATCGTTGAATGTCTGCAGCACATGCGAAGAAGTAATGTGTCAGGAGGAATTAGGCCATGGCATTGGACTGGAGGTAGAAGAGGGGATCAGGATTTGGAAGGAAGTGGCCTGGGAACCAGAAGCTGGAAACGTGTTATGTATTGGCCTGAAGGCGGGAATCCCGGGGAAATGCAGTGTCAGACTTCAGGATATGGTGATATTGAATAAGGATGGTGTTCGTGTAATAGGTGATACATGCAGCGCGGAGCTGATAGAGGTGGAGTGAAAATGACAAAAAGATTAGAGGTATTGATAGAACAGATCCCTGTGGGGATAGATGCTGCTTTGATTACAGGATATGAAATTATAAGATATTATACGGGACAGTCTGTACCGGGGGCATGGCTTCTGGTATCAAGATCCGAGGCTTGTATGTTTGTATCTCCTTATCACCGGGGAAATAAAGAGCAGGCAGAGGATATTATGTATGTGAAAAGCTGTGATGCGTATAAAGCCTTGCAGGAAGAACTAAAGAAGAGAGAAAAGAAAATTAAGACACTTGCTGTACAGGTTGAGCAGATCAGTGTAAGTGATTATGAAAAGCTAAAAAAAATTGTTCCCTGTGAAATTGTGGCTGATGGTTGTCTGGATAATGTGATCTATCAACAGAATTGCAGGAAAACTGAGGAAGAAGTACGGGCAGTTCAGGCAGCGCAGAATGTGGCAGATAAAATGTTTACGGAGGTTCTAAATTATGTTCATGCAGGAATGAATGATATGGAGCTTCAGAAAATTGTAGGGGTACTGCTTCGTGATTTTGGATCAGAGAGAGATTCTTATGATCATGTGACGGGGGTTGGGGTGAATACATCTATGCCTCATGTACGCCCCAATGGCACCATAATACAGCCAGGTGATTTTGTAATGCTGGATGTAGGAGCAACTGTGGATGGATATGGATCTGATATGACGCGTATGTTTGCAATAGAATTTGCAGATGACAAAAAACGAGAGATATATGAGATTGTCCGCAGAGCACAGCAGGCAGGCTGCGAAGCCATTGAGGTGGGAAAACCATGCTGTGAAGTAGACAGAGCAGCCAGGGAAATTATTGAAGATGCCGGATATGGAGAATATTATATGCATGGTCTTGGTCATTCCATCGGGATCCAGGTTCCCAGAGGACCACGTTTTAATCAGTGGGATACTACGCCGGTATTCAGTGACTTGATTATGACTGTAGAACCGGGAATTTATCTTCCAGGCGAATTTGGTGTACGCATTGAGGATATGCTTTATATCGGAGAAAAGCAGGTTCAGAACATGACACATAGTACACACGAATTGATCATCGTTTAAAGATAATTGAAAAAAGGAGAACAAAGATATGAATAAGAGAGAGAGAATGGAAGCATTATTTAATCAGAGAGAGACAGACTATGTTCCGGCAGGCTTCTGGTTTCATTATCCGGCTTCTTATACGGTGGAACAGCATCTGGAAGGACATCTGAAATTATTTTATGAGACGGATCAGGATATTATTAAACTGATGGATGATAATTTCGGCCATTTTTTAACAAAAGATGTTCATATTGAAAAAGCAGAAGATTGGAGAAATATTCAGCTGCCTGGAAGAAATTGTGAACATTATAAAAATATGGAAGCCCTGATTAGGGGAGCTGTTGAGAAGGTGGGACAGGAGGCAATGATCTTTCCTACAATGTGGAGTCCCTTTAAAATTGCTTCTTTTACATATGTATTCGGAGGAAGCAGTGATGAGGTATTTATGAAGCATTGTGAAGAGGATCCAGATTCTGTATTGGCAGGAGTGAAAGCAATTGCTGACGTGCTGGAGGACTGGGTTGATGGCTTTATGGAAGCTGGAGCTGATGGATTGTATTATTCGGGACAATTCAGTGAGCCGGCACGCTTTAGTGCAGAAATATGGGAAAAAATGGTAAAACCTTTTGATCTGCAGATCTTGGACAGGGTGCATACATGGGAGAATAAATATAATATCGTACATATCTGCGGAGAGGCAGAGCATAATTTTACAGCTTCCCCGGAGAGATATGTTGGTTATCCTGGAGATTTATTTAATTGGGATGTGCATAGAGATCAGCTTTCTTTGGAACAGGGAAGGGAATGCTTTAACAAGCCTGTTCTGGGCGGCCTAGATAATCATGGGATATTGATACAGGGAAGCCTTAAGGATATTGCAGAAGAAACGAAACATATAATCCGGAAATTTGGGAAAAAAGGATTTATGCTGGGAGCAGACTGTACAGTTCCTGCGGATATTGATATCGAAAGGCTGAAAACTGCAATCCAGGCTGCAAGAGAAATGTAGCTTTATAAACCTATAGACTGTCGGTATATCAGAAGGTGAGAAAAAAATGAAGTATCTTAAATTTAAAAATAGTCAATTAGAAGCGTCTAATATTATTATGGGATGTATGCGTCTGAATTCATTAAGTGTAAAAGAGGCACAAAGGCATATTGAAACTGCTGTGGAGGCAGGAATTAATATGTTTGATCATGCGGATATATACGGAGGCGGAGAGTGTGAGGAGTTATTTGCCCGGGCTGTGGATATGCGGGGCTCCTTCAGAGATAAAATTATTCTGCAGAGCAAGTGTTCCATTCGAAATGGGTACTATGACTTTTCAAAGGAATATATTTTAGAGTCGGTTGATGGTATTTTAAAAAGACTTAATACAGAGTATTTGGATATACTTTTGTTACACAGACCGGATACTTTGATGGAACCAGAAGAAACTGCAGAAGCGATCTCTATATTGAAGAGGACAGGAAAGGTTCGTTATTTTGGTGTGTCTAATCAGAATGCAATGCAGATAGAATTGCTGCAAAAGTATTGTGAGGAACGGATTATGTTTAATCAGATGCAGCTGAGTCTGGTTCATACACCTCTTATAGACAGTGGAATGACAGTGAATATGCAGGTAGATCAGGGAATTGACCGTGTGCTTGGAACATTAGAGTATTGCAGGCTTCGTGATATTACAATCCAGGCATGGTCGCCGTTTCAGAGAGGATTTTTTGAAGGGGCATTTCTAGGCGATATGCAGCATTATGAGCGATTAAATCAGATGATTGACCGCTTGGCAGAAAAGTATCAGGTTACACCTGCAGCGATAGCGGTTTCTTGGATTACAAGGCATCCGGCTGATATTCAGGTGATTTTAGGAACAACCAAAGACAGAAGGCTTCTAGAAAGTGCAGAGGGATCAGAGATTCCGCTTACCAGGGAAGAATGGTATGGTTTGTATCGTGAAGCCGGGAATATGATTCCATAAATAATGTGTTTTTGAGGCACGGAAGGGCAGGAAGGGAGATCATCCCGTTGACTGAGAGCCGTCTTGACTGAAAATGGCGGGCATGATAAAATCCTGTCTTTGAGACAGTTTCAGAAAAGTAAAATCGCTGTAACACCAGTAAATATGCTGGTTACAGCGATTTTTTTGTATCGTTTCAGACTATAGTATTTTATTCTCTGCCTTTACTTTTTTTCTGAATTGTTTTCATTTGCCCTTTTGTAATAAATTTGAAGACCGTGTTAAAACTGCATACTATATAATACGATGGAATAACCCCGAAAATTTGACAAAAAATGCAGGTAAATCAATACCTGCGACTACTTTTTCAAATATTCAACTGTCAAACTCCCGTGTCAAACTCCCGTTTACAACATCACCATTCTATCCGAAAAATCTCTAATATGCAAGCGAAAATTTTACAGTCACTTGTACATATTTTTAAAATATTATATAATTCTAGTTAAATGATGGCTGCAGAGGGCGCAGCACAGAGAAGGAGGACTTTGGGATGAAGAGAATAGGTATGCTGACCAGCGGCGGTGACTGTCAGGCACTGAATGCAGCGATGAGAGGCGTGGCAAAGGTGCTTTATAACAGCACGGAAGACGTTGAAATCTATGGCTTTCAGGACGGTTATCAGGGACTGATCTACGGAAAGTTCCGGCTGATGACCTATGACGATTTTTCGGGTATTCTGACAAAGGGCGGCACAATCCTTGGCAGCAGCCGTACTCCTTACAAGCTGATCCGTGAGCCCGGCGCAGACGGTGTCGACAAAGTGGCGGCGATGAAACAGACCTATTATAAGCTGCAGCTGGACTGCCTGGTAATCCTCGGCGGCAACGGCACACATAAGACAGCGAACCTGCTGCGCCAGGAAGGCCTGAACATTGTAACGCTGCCCAAGACCATCGACAACGACCTCTGGGGAACGGATATGACCTTTGGCTTCCAGAGCGCGGTCAACATCGCAACAGACGCGCTGGATTGCATCCATACGACGGCGGCATCCCATGGACGCGTATTTATCGTAGAAGTTATGGGACACAAGGTTGGCTGGCTGACCTTAAATGCCGGTATCGCGGGCGGCGCGGACATCATTCTGGTCCCGGAAATTCCTTACGATATCGACAAGATTGTGGAAAAAATCAACGAACGGCATAACCGCGGCAGCAGATTTACAATTCTGGCAGTTGCAGAGGGCGCGATCTCCAAAGAGGACGCCAAGCTGTCGAAAAAAGAATATAAGAAAAAACTGGAAAACTACAAATATCCTTCGGTTTCCTACGAGATCGCAGAGCAGATTCAGGAAAAGAGCGGCATGGAGGTTCGAGTAACCGTGCCCGGACATACCCAGAGAGGCGGAAGCCCCTGTGCCTATGACCGCGTATTCGCCAGCCGGCTCGGATCAGAAGCAGGCAGGATGATTCTTGACGGGGAATACGGCTTTATGGTGGGCTACAAGCACCGCGAAATCGTCAAGGTTCCGCTGGAAGAGGTAGCAGGTAAGTTAAAAATGCTCGATCCCAACGCATCCATCGTCAGAGAGGCGAAGATGATGGGCATCAGCTTCGGAGATTAAAAGACAACGGACGGCGCCGCGTACATTGCGTGACGCCGTCTGCTTTGCGGAGAACATAAGGAGGTTCGTCCATGTCCTACACGGCGATGTATCGACGGTTCCGTCCGACTACCTTTGAAGAGGTTAAAGGACAGGATGCGATTGTCACAACACTGAAAAACCAGATCCGGTCGGATCGTATCGGTCATGCCTATTTATTCTGCGGTACAAGAGGTACCGGTAAAACGAGTATTGCGAAGCTTTTTGCAAAAAGTGTCAACTGCGAGCATCCCGTGGACGGAAGCCCCTGCGGAGAATGCGCATCCTGTAAGGCGATTGCAGAAGGCAGAAGCATGAATGTGATAGAAATAGACGCAGCGTCTAATAACGGCGTCGATAATATTCGTGAAATCGTGAATGAAGTGGCATATTCCCCGACGGAAGGAAAATACCGCGTTTATATCATCGACGAGGTTCATATGCTTTCTGCGGGAGCGTTCAACGCACTGTTAAAAACCCTGGAGGAGCCGCCGTCCTACGTCATCTTTATTCTGGCGACGACGGAAGCCAATAAAATTCCGGTTACGATTTTGTCCCGCTGTCAGCGTTATGATTTCAAGCGCCTGACGGTCGAACAGATCGAAGAGCGCATGAAGGAAGCCCTTGCTGCGGCGGGCGAAGAGCTGCCGATCGAGGAAAAGGCGTTAAAATACCTTGCAAAATCCGCAGACGGTGCGATGCGTGATGCCTGGAGCCTTCTGGATCAGTGCCTCGCGTTCCATTTCGGACACGAGCTGACCTACGATATGGTGCTGGACGTGCTGGGCGCGGTGGATACGTCAGTGTTCAGCAAACTGTTGCGCTGCGTGATTGCGCGGGATGTGGCGGGCTGTATCGGTGTGCTGGAAGAGATCGTGCTGCAGGGACGGGACATGAGCCAGTTTGTTTCCGATTTTACCTGGTATCTGCGCAACCTCCTGCTGGTGAAAACTTCCGGGGATTCTTGTGAAGAAGTGATTGACATATCCAGTGAGAATCTGGCAAGATTGAAAGAAGAAGCGCAGCAGATCGAAGTAGACGCGATCATGCGGAATATCCGGTGTTTTTCGGAGCTGTCCGGTAGGATTCGCTATGCGGGTCAGAAACGTGTCCTGATTGAAATGGCGCTGATTCGGCTGTGCAGGCCGGAGATGGAGACGAACGAAGATACACTTCTGGAACGGATTCGAAAGCTGGAACAGACGGTGGAACAGATCGAAAGCGGCTCGATTGCAATCGCAGCGGCGCCGACAGGACAGCCCGCAGTGCAGGCAGCAGCGCCGGTCAGAAGGGCAGAGCTGCCCAAGGCAGTTCCCGAGGAAATCAAAGAAATCGTAGCCAAGTGGCCACAGGTTGCAGGAAGTGCACAGCAGCCGATGAAGTCATATCTCAAAAATGCGCGCTTAAGCCTTGGCGGTGACAATCGGCTGCTGCTTGTGGTGGAAGACGGACTGGCGTCCGATTATTTTACCAAAGAACCGGCAAATAAGGGCGCACTGGAACAACTGTTGGCGGAGCTGACGGGCAAGCAGATCGAGGTTGAAGTCCGCAGCGTGCGCAGCAAACAGGAAATGGAAAGTTCTTATGTAGACCTGACAAGGGTCATTCATATGGACATAGAAGAAGAGTAACAAACAGAAAGGATGCAATAAAATGGCAAAGAGAGGCGGTTTTCCGGGCGGCATGGGTATGCCCGGCAACATGAATAACCTGATGAAGCAGGCACAGCGCATGCAGCGTCAGATGGAAGAAGGACAGAAGGAACTCGAGGTGAAAGAGTTCTCTGCAAAATCCGGCGGCGGTGCGGTTGAGGCTGTCGTAAACGGCAAAAAGGAGCTGGTAAAGCTGACCATTTCCGAAGAAGCAGTAGATCCGGAAGATGTGGAAATGCTGCAGGATATGATCGTTGCGGCTGTGAATGAAGCGATGAAGCAGGCGGACGAAGCGAGCCAGGAGCTGATGGGTAAAATGACAGGCGGACTCGGCGGAGGCTTCCCGTTCTGATATGGATCTTTACAGCGGCTATATCAACAAACTCATTGACGAGCTTTCGGGGCTTCCCGGAATTGGCAGTAAATCTGCGCAGCGTCTGGCGTTTCACCTGATCGGGCTTCCGGAAGCAAAGGTGAACAGGATTGCAAATGCGATGATACAGGCTCGTCAGAATGTTCGCTATTGTAAGGAATGCTTTACCCTGACCGATAACGAGCTTTGCCCGATCTGTGCCAACGCAGAGCGGGACCATTCGACGATTATGGTTGTGGAGAACAGCCGGGATCTGGCTGCCTACGAAAAAACCGGAAAATACAAAGGAGTCTATCATGTGCTGCACGGGGCGATTTCCCCGATGCTGGGCGTGGGACCCCATGATATCAAATTAAAAGAGCTGATGGAGCGCCTGAGTAGAGAACCGGAGGTAAAAGAAGTCATTATCGCAACCAACTCCAGCCTTGAGGGTGAGACGACGGCGATGTACATCGGCAAGCTGATTAAACCCACCGGAATCCGCGTGACGAGAATCGCGAGCGGCGTACCGGTAGGCGGCGATCTGGAATACATTGATGAAGTAACACTGCTTCGTGCGCTGGAGGGGCGTACCGAGCTGTAACAGACAAAATTTTCAGACGAAAGGGATGGACGAACCTATGAAAAAAGAGTTATTTGGGAAAGTAAACGGCAGAGAGGTGTATTTGTATACACTGGAAAACAGTCATGGTATGAAGGTGACGGTCAGCAGCTTCGGTGCGCTGATCATCCGCATCTGGGCACCGGATCATAACGGTAATTTTGCAGACGTTGCACTCGGTTATGACAGGTTGGAGCAATATCTGGAAAACGGTAAATTTTACGGTGCAGTCGTTGCGCCGAATGCGAACCGGATCGGCGGTGCAAAATTCACCCTCGAAGGAAAAACCTACGAGCTGTCTGTCAACGACAATGGCAATAACCTGCACAGTCACAGAGCTCTGGGTGGGCATAAGCGGATCTGGGATGCCGAAGAAAAAGAAAACGGCATTTTATTCACGATGTCTATGAAAGATGGGGAACTTGGCTTTAGCGGAAACAGGGACTTTTCGGTTCTGTATGAGCTGACGGAGGAGAACGGACTGCGCATTACCTATGATGTGGTAAGCGATGCAGATACGATTCTTAACCTGACAAACCATTGTTATTTCAATCTGGATGGACACGGTGCCGGACCGATTACCGACCATGAGCTGCAGTTGTTTTCTCATGCGTATACTCCGGCCGATGCAGAATCGATTCCGAATGGAGATATTTTACGCGTAGAAGGTACACCGATGGACTTCACAGAGCCGCATCTGATCGGCGAACGGATCGATGCAGACTTTGACCAGCTTAAAATGGCAGGCGGATATGACCATAACTGGGTTCTGGACAATTACACCGGACAGGTTCGTAAAATTGCAGTTGTCAAGAGCTCTGATAAATCCCGCATAATGGAGGTTTATACAGATCTTCCGGGCGTTCAGTTCTATTCGGGCAACTCCAGGGATCTTGAAGTCGCAAAGGATGGGAAAACCTACGGCTGCAGAGCGGGCCTGGCACTGGAAACCCAGTTCTATCCGGATACACCGAACAAACCGCAGTTTCCTTCTTCGGTATTCGGACCTGACAGACCGTATCACACCGTAACAGAATATCGGTTTGTATAACATTGTCCACGCAGGACATAGAAAAACCGGCAGCAGCGAAGCGATCAAAGCTTTGCTGTCTGCCGGTTTTTATTCATGACAATAGAATGTTGCCGTCTTTGCTTCCCTTATCTTTTGCAGGTCAGAGTCTCGTCCCCGCCAACGCCTTTACAAAGCTTTTCTCCTCGGATCCATGCTTCATCCATGCACAGATATTTAATACGCTTACGATAGCCCCACGCATAAGCGACATGAATCCTGCCATCTTTTCCCTGAATCAGGCAGGGATATTCGTAACGGCGGTTGTTGACGTCGTTCCACGGACCGATAAAGCCCTCGCCGTGCTCGATGATACGCCGCCAGGGCCAGCTTTTTCCTCCGTCCTCGGAAATGGCGAGTACGACAGGACAGCGCTGGTCGGGCCAGACGGTGCGCTCGGGCTCGTCATTGAAGGCGACGTCATTGTATACAACGCAGACTGCGCCGCTTTGAAGACGGATTGCGGTAATGCTTGCGTTGTTGTTGCGCAGCACAGTAGGCTCCGGCACGCTCCAGGTCTCGCCGTTATCATGGGATTCCGAACGGTAAATATGGTCAGCAGAGCGGCTGCGCAGCAGGCAGATCAGATTTCCGGGAGAAAGCTCCACGATATTGCCGTGTACGCGCCCGCGGCTGCCGGGCATCATGACGCTGCGCCAGGTTTTGCCCTGGTCGTCTGAAAGCTGCAGGACGGTGTAATCGTCTCCCATGCAGGAATCGTTGATCGCACATCGGAAATTGTTGAAAATAAAACGTCCGTTGGACAGAATCTGAATTTTTTGCCGGCAGAACGAGCCGGGAGCGGAAAACATTGTCTCGGTCGCCTCCCAGGTGTGCCCGTTATCGCGGGAAATTTTCCGGCGGATTTCAGCGGTTCCCTGTAAATTGTCAGAGGTTGGATTGTTGGGATCACGGGAAACCTGTGCGGTATACATCAGCCAGATTTCTCCGTTTGGATGCAGGAAGAGGGAAGGATTCTGCTCGCTGCGGGTTGGATCATCGGAAACAATTACCGGTGTTTCCCACTGGGAACTGTCCTCTGACAGACGCGACACAGCAATGCTGACGTCCGCGTTTCCTTCACAGGAGCCTGCAAACCAGCAGCAAAGCAGATCGCCATTTTCAAGCTCTAAAAGATCGGGCGCGTGACAGCTGTTCCACGGATTCGGAATCAGGGATTCCACGAAATTCAAAGCGGTATCGCGGTAAAGCCTGCCGTCGTCTCCGACAGACGGCAGGTCAATAATCGTATGTGACATAAGTCCCCTTTCTTTTAACATTGCGCAGGACGATGCTCACTCAATGTGAAACGCATGCGCGAAAGATCTTTTTGTGAATCTTTTTGCGCATGCGCATAACAGGTATATACAAATTTACGCGTGCATTGTCGCAGCTGTGTACAGTGTAGGTGTCTCGTCACAGTTTTCTACGCGGATCGTTTTTGCCTCTCCGGGATAGAGCTTGAAGTAGTTATCACTGTAATGTACTCTGTCGTCGCTTGTCATCAGATAAGCGAACGGTGTAAATACGTTTGCACGGACGGTTACGAGCAGATCGCTGCCGTCTTTTTCAACGGATTGGATCGCCGCATCGCTTTCCGGAATGGTGTATTCGCGGTAATAAGCGCGCAGACTGTCAGCTGTTTCAAAGCCGTCTGCACTTACAACGAAATATCCGTCTGCGGCAGGCTCTGCAGCGTCCACATGGAATTGCTGCCAGGAATGAGGAGCGACGGTCAGATCCTTTGTCAGGAGAACACTATTGTGTGCGCCATCAAAGGTCTGTGTGCCGACGCAGATAGTTGTCCGGATTTCATCAGGGGTTTCGTTGATGACGGTTACAACCGCGCCGCCGTCTGCCTTCCGGATAATCAGTTTTTTCGTATCAAAAGCGCGTTTTAAGAAGTAGAACGAAACCTTTCTGGTCAGATAGTAATCTATAATGGTCCAACCGGTTTCCGGCCAGCAGTCGTTGTACATCCAGATCAGATCGCCGGCACCATAGGATTTCTGGCGGAGCGCCTCTGCCATTTCGGCATATAAAAGTCCCTGCATGATACCGCTGTAAAGCAGATAGCCGCGTTCGTCCAGCGTGGAAAATTCAGTCAGATGGCGGTTGATAACGCCGTCGATGGCCCCACGCTTGCGTTCGAACTCGCCGTGATGCTTCCAGGACGGATTGTTGAAGGACATCTCTTCCCCGTCCAAATACCGGCGGACTGTGCTTTCCATCTGTGCACCGAAAAATCCGTATTCGCTGGAAAAACGCGCCGGGAATCGATCAAAAGCTTCCAGTTCGTAAGAGAATTTGAATCTCGTCTTGGAATCGCGTCCAAAATAAGTCCATGCATGGACGTCTCCCTCTTCAGTGGTATTGGAACGTTCTCCAAAGTACGGGGTGGAGGGCATGTAGGGAATCAGCGGGCTATTGTGCTGGACCGCGCGGGGCTGGATGTAGTTGAAAATCTGATCGCCCCAGTAGCGTTCGGGCTGCAGCATTCCCGGGAACCAGTCGGTGTAGGACTCGGCGATTTCGTTGTTTCCGGTCCAGACTGCCATACAGGGATAATGTGCCAGACGCTTGGTCTGATATTCTGCCTCGCGTTCAGCTTCGTAAAGGAACGAATCCTTCTGATCGGGATAAAAAGCACATGCGTACATAAAATCGTGCATCAGTAAAATACCGTATTCGGAGCAGTAATCGTAGAAGCAATCCGGTTCATAAGTGCCGCCTCCCCACATACGGAACATGGTAAAGTGTGCTGCTGCACCTTCGCTGACCAGCTTTTTATAGTTTTCATCAGGCGTCCGCAGATAGATAGAATCGGTAGGAACCCAGTTGCCGCCTTTACAGAAAATACGGGTGCCGTTGATCTTGAAGAAGAAGTTGCGGCTTTCATCCGGCAGCTTGGAAAAGTCGATGGAAAGCGTGCGGATACCGATTTTCTTCGGTTTTGCTTCATGGGTGATGCCGCGTGCCGTGCAGCGTGCGGTAAAGGTATAAAGGTTCTGAGCACCGTAACCGTTCGGCCACCAGAGCTTTGCATCCTTTAATACAACGCGTTCCTGTGCAAAATTGATGCCGCCGACAAGCATCAGGGTCTGATGACCGGTATACGCGGTCTTGCCGTCGATGGACAGCTCATATTCCAGCTCTGTTTCAGCGCTCTGCACCATGTTGGATTTTTCGATTTCAAAATGAAATTCGATTTCTGCATCATTTCCGGAAAGGCTGAGCGTATCGACGCGGGAAGCGATTACCTGTGCACCGCTGAACGCTTCGATTTCGATCGAACGTCCGATGCCGCAGGTAGGAACGGGCTGACACCAGTCCCAGCCATAGGTAAACTGTGGCTTACGCGTGTATACTCGCTGGTCGCAGATCGCATTGTCACTTGCACAGTAATAGGAAACGGTGTCATGTGGATAATTTAATTCCATACCGGAGGTCAGACGGATCACGATCTGGTTGGTACCGACATGCAAAAAGCGTTTGATATCTGCAGAAAAAGCACAGAAGGTATTTTCCTGATGTCCGGCGGGAATGCCGTTAACTAAAATATCGGCATTAAAATCGAGCATTTCAATGTTCAGGCGGACAATATCTTCGCTAAGCATTTCTTCGGTGATATCAAATTCTTTGACAAGCCACCAGGAAAGCTCTTTAATCCAGATGCTTTTTTTTGTGTTGTCCTTTAAAAAAGGCTCCTCGATAATCCCGTTATCGATCAGGGCGGTTGTAACGTCGCCGGGTACAGTCATAGGAATATATCCCGTTTTGGAAGGATAGGGGTGCATGGCGAGGGCGGTATTTACCGTAAATTTCGGATCGGGTTCTTTCAGATACATTTCCCGCTCCTCCTCGGTCATATTTTCTTCGGTCAGATAACCGGGAATTGTCGGTTTGGGAGGCATGGCGTTGAGGTGGACGAGCACCTCTGCACAGCGATCTGCTGTTACGTCCATAAACTCGCCGCGAAGTTTCCATTCGCCTGCAAGAGAAAGTTTGCTCATTTTCAGTACCACTCCTTTAGTGTATTCTGCAGAAATTTTGGTATCTACTAAAAAATAGTTTAGAAGAGTCCGGAAGGAAATACAATGTATTTTATTGTGCTTTTTATATCGAACAGAAGTATTTGACAGAATAAATATGTGCAAAAGTTCCAGAACGAGACTCTGCTCCAAACCGCCAAAAAAGAGCGCATAAACAGACAAAATCTGCGGCAACGGTCTGCTAAGATTAGGGAAAACGGGGTGCCCGGATGGAAAGGAGCAGAGGTAAAATGTTGAAAATACCCAAAAATGTGATGCAGATCGGGACAGGCAGTCCGAATGTAAAATTGTACATGGAGGATTATGTCCATACGTTTCTGGAACGATGCCAGGGAAAAGAGACGTGTCTGGCATTCGGGCAGCAGGAGGAAAAGGACGGCATCCGCTATTATTTAATTTACGGGGTGGAAAAAGAAACGGACTTCAGGCGCGGAAATTTTCCGTATTTTCAGAAGCTGGAGCGGATTGGAAAAATTGAAAAAAAGGAAGCCTCCGTCCGGTTCTGGACCGTGCGGGGAGAAGAAATCCAGATCGGAGGCTATTTTATTTTTTATGAACAAAACGAAGAAATGCAGGCATATATGATCGCTGAACGGGAGCAGAGCCGCCCTGCAGATGTGGAGGAGGAACGGGTGATGGAAGCGATCAATGCCCGCCGGGAAAAAAGAAAAGCGGAAGCTGCAGCGGACGCAGCGCGTGGTACAACCGCCTCCGGGGCGTCTACACCGAATACAGCGCGGAGTGCAACTGCCTCCAGGGCGTCTGCGCCGAATACAGCGTCTGGCAGGAAAACGGTGCTGTCAAGGCTGGGTGCGCTTAAGGCTGCAGCACCTACGCTGAACGCAGCGTCGAGGAAAACTGCTTTTGGGACAGCTTATCAGGCCCGCTTGGGCAGTACCGGCGCCCTCTTCCCGAAGCTTTGCCGGATTGGCTGCCTGGTGCTTTTGTTGGTTCTGGTCGGAACGGCGCTGACGTCCGTCAATCAGTACTCGGATATGAAAGCGGTTTCCGCCCTGTTGGCAGGAGCTGTCCGGAATACAAAAAATGAGACGGAAAATATATCTCCCGGACTGATTGTAGAAGAGACTGTTGGCAGGAATTCATCGGACGAAATGGCGCAGTCTGCCGCCTTGGACGAAGCTGCACAGGCGGACGATGAAACCGGTGCGGCCAATACGGCGATGGATGGCGAAGTGACAGACAATAGGACGACGGACAGCGTAATGCCAGACAGTGTAATGCCAGACAGCGTAATGCCAGACAGCGTAATGTCGGACAGCGTAACGACGGACAGCGTAACAGCGGATAGCGTAATGGCAGATGGCCAGAATGCGGTCACGACCGACGCAGACGCTGAATCCTCGACAGCCCGGCAGTCCGCATCAGCCTCCGATTCCTTTCCTCAGGTTCAGGAAGCCCTGGCGCACCCGGAAAGCTATCAGGTGCAGAAGGGAGACAGCCTCATCGCTATTTCCAGGAGATTTTACGGAACAGATGAAAAGGTGATAGAAATCTGCCGTCTGAATAATATAAAAGACCCGAATCAAATCCAGCCCGGACAGAATATTTTACTACCTTCAAAATAATGAATGTGTTATGATGGAATGAGCGCACAAGAAAAACAAGCGACGCCGAAGGCGACATTTGTTTTTCTTGCGCCATTAGAGAACGAGCAGCCTGCATAGCAGGCGGTAAAGCGCGTCAGCGCGGGCTCGTGATGGAATGAGCGCAAGTGAGCCAACATGCTCGAAAAGATGCTGCAAAAGAAATGGGGACTTATCTCATATGGTAGATATCAGGGAATACCTGCGAAAAAAAGAAAAAAACGAGAAAAAAGACAGCAAGAATTTTAAACGGGAAATCCGGGCGCATCGTCTGAAAGTGATCCTTCGTTCCTGCTGCGTAATCGGCGTGATCGCAGCGCTGACGGTGACGGCGGTAACGCTGCTTAAAAATCAAACCTACTCCGGCTACACGGTCGTGTCCGCAATCGACAGGAACCAGGTGTCCGGTTCTACTCTGCTGAGCTACCAGAATGGCTTTCTGACCTACAGTAAGGATGGTATCAGCTATACGGATTACAAGGGCAACGCCATGTGGAACCAGACTTACGACATGCAGTCGCCGTGCGTCTCCGTGCGGTCGGGCTGGGTCGCAGTTGGGGATTATAACGGCAACCTGATTTATGATATCAGTCAGGACGGAACATCCAAACAGATTGATACGAATCTTCCGGTGAAATCGCTGTCCGTGGCAGCGAATGGCGTTGTGGCGGCGATTCTGGAGGATGGGGATGTGACCTGGATCAACGTCTATAACCCTACTGGGGAAAAAGCAGTCGGAATCAAAACGACGATGCAGAAATCGGGTTATCCGGTTTCCGTGTCATTGTCGGACAATGGAAAACTGATGATGGTGGCATATCTGAAAGCAGAAAGCGGCAGTATGAAATCGATCGTCAGCTTTTACAATTTTGACGAAGTCGGACAAAACTACACCGACACGATGGTAAGCTCCTACGAATATTCGGATACGGTAATCCCGCTGGCAGAGTTTGCGGGGACGCATACGGCGTATTCTGTGGGAAATAATCAGTTCATGTTATATGAAGGGAATGAAATTCCAAAAAATATCTTCCAGAATTTCATGCAGGAAGAGGTGCAGGACGTCCGCAGCAGCGGCAATTATGTGGCGTTTATTTTTAATGGTACGAATGGAAACGGAAAATATCGGATTGACATTTACAATATGAACGGGACGCAGGTGCTGTCGTTGCCGTTTGCAATCGAATACCGGGATGTTCTGATTTCGGATCAGGAACTGATTATATATAATGAAGGAGAGTGCCTGATTTATAACCTGAACGGAAAAGAAAAATACAGCGGACCGATACCGGAACAGACGCAGCTTTTAAAAACGCTGGGCGGAAACCGGTTTCTTGCGGTTACTGCAAACAGCATAGATATGATAGAAATGAAATAAACGGGAGAAAAAATGAACGTACTGCTGGTTTGTGTGATCTTATTTGCCCTCTGGCGGGGATATGCCGGAATGAAAAAAGGATTGGTGGATGAAATCAGGATGCTGCTGTCTCTGGTCATTTCGCTGTTCGTCCTTTCGCTGGCTATCCTTTTATATAGCAGTGTGAAAGAAAAAAACAATACCAATATTATACTGTCGATTCTGATGCTGCTGATTACCGGGCTCGCAGCCAGACTGGTGAACCTGATTTTCAAGTCCCTTTCGGCAATTGCGCACCTGCCGATTCTGAAACTGCTTAACAGTGTACTGGGAATCGTGGTCGGCATGACAGAGAGCATCGTAGTTTTATGGATTATATATATTGTAATCGCCAGCTTCGATACAGGAAGAGTCGGCAGCCAGATCGCGGCGTGGACCGTTGAAAATGAATGGCTGACGAAGCTTTATCAGATGAACCGGTTCGCCTATTGGCTGGCGGGATTATCCTGATGTTACGGGATTGTAAAAAAGTAAGAAAAAGGCAAAAACTGGTTGACAACTAAAAAAGGATAATGCTATACTGAAGTTCCACCGCAGGAAATGCGATGGAACTTCTTCTTTAAAAAAGAAGAAAAAGTGCTTGACATCGACGAATAGTCTTGGTAAAATTTATGACTGTTGCGGCAATCGAAAGCAACACGGATTTCTGAAAAGAAATTTAAAAAATAAAAAATGCTTGACACGAGCTGAAAGTTCTGATAAACTAATGAACTGTTGCTGTGAGTGATAAGCAACCGGGTTTTGAAAGAAACCTAAAAATAAAATGAAAAAAGTTCTTGACAAACAGAACTGCTTATGATAAACTCAATAAGCTGTCTGAGAGACAGGAACGAAAGTTCTTCTGGAAATACTTCCAATAAGAAGAACAGCACCTTGA